>Ga0209754_1000258_pt1 | contig 80247 bp, 76 predicted proteins | sample MesohylBB_FD_187295 | JGI IMG/M metagenome (GOLD analysis project Ga0209754, IMG submission 187295) | Host-associated microbial community of the marine sponge Aplysina aerophoba from Gulf of Piran - sponge mesohyl, lysed by bead beating... | ecosystem: Host-associated > Porifera > Sponge >...
GAGCCTCATCGGCGATGTCAAAGGTTTGAACAAGGCCAGGCGAGAAAGGCCGCTTTCAATGTCTCGGCTGCAGGCAAAAGCGTAAACCGACGGCACAGTTGGCCCATGAGCCGCTGCCAAACCGAGCGTGAGCGGCAGGTCGGGTTGATTGAATTCTTCGACGGCGGCTCTCCAGATGTCGAAATAACGGTCGGACGTAATCCCTTTACCTTCATTTTCCAGGGCATCAGGCGGAAAACCAGCCCGTTTCATCAACCTTGTCGGTGAAATCTTTGTCAAAGCGCATAGCCGGAGCGTTCGTTTGACGAACGGATATCTGTCAGGGCGAGGCATCTTCTTCTCGTCGGTTCTCGTAAGAGCACTGGTTGCTGTAGGCTTTCTTAGAACCAGCCGATTGTCGAGAGGCACAAACAGCAATATCACCTGCCGGCACGATCAGTTATATATTTGGCACGAAATGCAATAATTACAAGACGTGACCTTGGGATGAACTACGAGGGTTACAAGGTTCGTTGTAGCAGTGACGTTCCCTGAAGCTTATCGAGTGCGAGTGAGGCAAAATGGTCGTGTTCCCACACGTGGTGTAGGAGCTCTCGCCTTCGTTGGTAGCTGTGGGTAAGCAGCCCGCCGCAGCGACCGCCGCGAGTCTGGCGGCGGCGGGCTGCTTACCCACAGCGGAGGCCATCGCGGTTCCGGTTTAGGGTTGGGCGCTTGCAACGACCCGGACCCTTAGGAGGAACCACGATGACCGACGACATGATGATCGGACAGCTCGGCCTGCAGCTTGACGACGCGCAGCATGAGCGACGCGGAGCCCTTCTCCACCGCGGCGTCCCAAGCCTGTCCGAGCCGGCCGAGCAGGATCTGGGCCTCCTCGTGCTCGACCGCCCGCCAGGCCGCCCGGAAGTCCCGCACCCGTTCGGCGATGGCGGGCCGGTCCAGCAACTCGTGCCCGGTCTGCCGGGCCGAGCCCTTGGCATAGCCTGCCTCCCGCCCCGACCCGGCGGCGTTGCCGGTGGCGGCGTAATGCCGGCAGAAATCCTTCTGACGGAGGGTGAGGCGCGCATCCGGGGGCGGAGCGCAATCGGATGCGGATTCGTCACGGGCGGTCGGCACAACTATCGACATGATGGATTTCCTTTTGATCGATAAATGTCATGTTCTGTCGGGATTCGCGAGGAATGGGCAGGATATCCGCACCGGAGCGGCCGGGAGTATATGGGTAAACTTATGTCAAGTCGGCGATAATTCAAGGAATTATATCGTAATTTTTGATATTTTTCTTTTTCCTGTCCGGCTGCGACCTCACGGCATTCGCAGCGGCAACGGCTTGGCGTCGGCGTTCCAGCCCGTATAGTAGGCGACAGACAGCCCTTCCCCCGCCGCCGCGTGGCGGCATCGGAGGTCAGCGCCATGAATATCGCCATAACTGCCCCCGCCGCACAGGACAGCGCCGACTTCACCGCCGTGCCGGTCGTCGATATCGGCAGCCGGACCGCCGGCGATGCCGCGCGCCGCGCCCTCGCGGAGCGGCTTGGCGAAATCTGCCACCGCGTCGGCTTCGCCATCCTCACGAACCACGGCCTCGAGCCGCGTGTCGTCGGCGACGTGTTCGAGGAAATCGGCCGCTTCTTCGCCCTGCCCGAACCGGACAAGCGCAACATCGACAAGCGCAACTCGCGCCATTTCCGCGGTTGGGAGCCGGTCGGCAGCGAATACACCAACAACCAGCCGGACATGCGCGAGCAAATCGACCTGTGGACCGACCATCCGGCCCGCGCGCCCGACGCGATGCCCCGCTATCTGCGCCTGCTCGGGCCGAACCAGTGGCCGCCGGAAGACGTGGCGCCCGGCTTCAAGCCAGCGCTCGACCGCTGGCTGGCCGAAATGCCGTTGCTGGCCGACGACCTGTTGCGCCTGCTCGCGCTCAGCCTGGGTCTGGAGGAGAACCATTTCGACCGGCTGTTCGGGGCGGAGCGCATGTCGCTCACCAAGCTGATCGGCTATCCCGAGACCCCGCCCGGCCAGTTCGGCGTCAACCCCCATCACGACGCCGGCTTCCTGACCCTTCTCGCGCCGGGCAAGACGCCGGGCCTGGAGATCGAGAACGCCAACGGCGACTGGATTCCGGTTCCGGTCGTGCCGGACTCCCTGGTCCTCAACCTGGGCGAGGTGCTACAGAAGATGACCGGCAACTATTTCGTCGCCACGCCGCACCGGGTGGTGACGCGGGAGCCGCGCCTCTCGGCCGGCTATTTTCACGGGCCTTCGCTCGACACGGCCCTCGACCCGCTGCCGCTCGACCCGCATTTCTCCGAAGCCGTGGCGCGCAGCCCGCGTCACGCCGGCGCCGGGTTCATGGCCCAGCGCAACGAAACCGAAGCCGGCGTCGCCCCGATGCAGAGCAAGCACCATCCCGGCACCTACGGCGAGCAGCTGTGGAACTATTTCTCGCGCAGCTATCCCGACAACGTCGCGCGCTACTATCCGGACGGCTGAAGCGCCGCTTCCGCTTCCACGATGGGGGACCGCGGGATGAAGTCCTGGTTGGCGCCCTCGATCCGAATCAGCCGGGTCGGCCTCGTCCGCTTCGGCGAATGGACCGCGCCGACGCCGTAAAAGTGGGCGTCGCCGGGCCGAAGCGTATAGGTCCGGTCCGGGACGACGCGGGACGGATCGCCGCCGCCGCCCGCGTCGACAATGCGCCAGTCGGTCATTTCCGTCGTACCTTCGGCCTGGCCGTAGATCGCCCAGGTCGTGCCGTGGTCGTGCGGCTTGCCGACCGACGCGCCGGCATTGACATGGCCGCAGATGCAGAAGCCGAGGTCCGGGTCCTCATACAGGATTTTCCGCACGCCTTCGCCGTCCTTGCGGTCGGGCAGCATGGCCGCGGTGAACTTCCGGTCTTTCAGGGCATCGCTCAGGATCGCGCACAATGCCGCCGCCCCGTCCGGGACCGGAGAAGCCTTCATCGCGTCGCGCAACCGCTGCGCCAGGGTATCCAGGGTCATCATGTCTTAACGTCCGCCGCTTGCGCCGCCGTGACGGCAATCATGTGATAGACATCGTCTTCTGTACAGCCCCGCGACAGGTCGTTGGCCGGCCGGGCGAGGCCCTGCAGGGTCGGGCCGAGGGCGATCGCGCCGCCCAGCCGCTGGGCGATCTTGTAGCCGATATTGCCCGCGTTGAGGTCCGGGAAGATCAGCACGTTGGCCTGCCCGGCGACCGGCGAGGCCGGCGCCTTCGACGCTGCAACATCGGGCGCCAGCGCGGCATCGACCTGCAAATCGCCATCGACGGCGAGGCCCGGCTCCTGCTCCCGCACCAGCGCGGTCGCCCGCTGGACGGCGGCGACCTTGCCGTGCGCGGCGCTGCCCTTCGTGGAGAAGGACAGCATGGCGACCCGCGGCGTACCGCCGACCAGCTGGCGGTAGCTCTGCGCCGACGCCCGCGCAATCGCGGCAAGCTCTTCCTCGTTCGGCGCCACGACCAGGCCGCAATCGGCGAAGATCAGCGCCCGGTCCGGCCAGACCATCAGGAAGAAGCTGGAGACGAGGGCGTAATCCGGATGCTTGCCGATGACCTGCAACGCCGTGCGGACGGTGTCGGACGAGGTATGGATCGCACCGCCCAGCGTGCCGTCGGCCAATCCCTCGCGCACCATCAGCGCGGCGAAGGTCAGCGGATTGCGCACCGCTTCGCGCGCCGCTTCCCGGTCGACGCCGTGATGCTTGCGCAGGGACCAGTAGGTTTCGGCCAGCCGGTCCGCATCCGGCGCCTCCGCCGGAGAGATAACGTCCACGCCCGCCCCGGCCACGCCGCCTTCGGCGCGCAACAGCGTAATCTTCGCCAGCCGGTCGGCCGCCGCCCGCTGCGCCGCTGCCGCGATCCGCGGATCGTCGCCCTCCGGCAGCACGATATGCGGCCTGAGCGCCCGGGCGCGGTCGGCAAGGGTATCGAGTACGGACACGGCTACGCTCGCTGTTGCCAGCCCCTGTTGTGCATCGGCGCCTGAACGCAGAGAAGGTTCGGATCGTCGCAAAGCCTGTTGTGCATTCCGGCGGCAACCCCATACTATTCGCACGGAGATCGCGACGGTATTGGAGGCTCTCATGGCGGATACGCCGAACTGGCACATCGTCGGCGACTGGTTCGACAATTGCAGTTGCGCCGTCGCCTGCCCCTGCACCTTCGCCCAGCCGCCGGATAACGGCTATTGCGACGGGGTGCTGTTCTGGCACGTCACGCGCGGGCATTACGGCGACACCGTCCTCGACGACCTCGCCTTCGTGCGGGTCGGCCGCTGGGAGGGCGATCTGTGGGCCGGCAAGGTCAAGGGCCGGGCCGGCGTTTTCGTCGACGATCGGGCCGACGACGCCCAGGCCGCGGCGCTGGCGGCCATCATCGGCGGCCGCGCGGGCGGCTTCATGGGCAAGGTCAATGCCCTGTTCTCCGAGGGCCGGACGGTCCTCGGCATGGAGCGCGCGAAAATATCCTTCGAGATCGCCCCCGACCAGTCGCGCTGGGGCGTCGACATCGCGGGTAAGGTCAAGGCCTGGGCGGAGGCGTTGACCGGACCGACCAGCAATCCGGGCGAATATCCGCGGCTCGCCAACGCGCCGGGATCGGAAACCGGGCCCGGGCCGCAACTCGTGACCTGGGGCAAGTCGGCCGTGTGCAAGGTCGACGCCTTCGGCTTCGACTTTTCCTGGGACGTCAACTCCGCCAAGCACATCCCGTTCGACTGGACGGGGCCGTAAGTCCCGGGCAAGAGCGATTAGATCACCATTGCGGCGCCGGCGGCAATCAGGGCCGCGCTGTAGAGCCAGGTCAGCCACCCCGGCATTTGCGGCCATTTCTCAAGCGCCACCGCGAGGGTCAGGAACGCGATCCAGACCGGATTCATGACGCCGGCGACGAACAGCAGCAGCATCAGCGCCCAGCAGCACCCCGCGCAATAGAGTCCGTGCTTCAGGCCCATGGCGAAGGCGCCGCGCGTACCGTCGCGCCATTCGGCCATCAGGAAACCGAGCGGCGTCCGGCAATGTCTGAGGCAGGCCTGCTTCAGCGGCGTCAGCTGATAGAGGCCGGCCAGGATCAGCAGACCCGCGGTCAATCCGCTGGAGCTGCTGACGATCATCGGCGTCAGCATGCCGCTCGCCTGCAATGCCCATTGCGCGCCGGCGGCGAGCGCGGAGAAGCCGATCCACACGAGCAGATACGCGCCGCCGAAGGCCAGGGACCGCGACGTCGCCCGCCCGGCCTGAGCATTGCGGCGCTCCAGGCCGTCGAAGGCCAGGATCATGGGCGCGGCCGAGGGCAGCATCATGGCAATCATCATGCCGCCCCACATGACGACGACGGCAGCCGCCGTCGCCCAGGACCAGGCCGTGTCGAGCGGCATCGCCAGCCGGACGAGCGGATGGGACATGCTGAGGGTCATCCAGGCGACGAATGCCCAGCCCGCCACGAAGACGAGCCCCATTGCAGTCAGGATTTCAGCGTGGCGAAGCGCCTGGCGGACGATTGCGTGCATCGCCGTTCGCTCCGGGGTGCGTGACCGGATTCGTAGGGGAGGGTTTGAAACCCTCCCCTACACCTTTGGGTCCACAATCGCCTTTGACAATAGCCCCGGTGTCGCCCCGCCCCGATCCCCTACGCCGCCTGTTGGGCGCGCATGTCGGCGGGGTCGATGCCGGCGACCTCGACCGGCTTCTTCATGGCGTCGCGGCGGAAGGGTTCGCCCAGTTCCTGGTTGAGCAGCACCTCGATGAAAGTTGTCACGCCGTCCTTCATCTGGGCGTCGACCGCCTTCTTCAGTTCGTCCGTCAGCCGGTCCATCGACATGACCTGCACGCCCCTGAGGCCGCAGGCCTCGGCGATCCGGGCAAAGTGCACGTCGAGGTCGAGCTCGGTGCCGACGAAATTGTCCTCGAACCACAGGGTCGTATTCCGTTTCTCGGCGCCCCACTGGTAGTTGCGGAAGATGACCATCGTGATGGCTGGCCACTCCTCCCGCCCGCAGGCGGTCATTTCGTTCATCGAGATGCCGAACGCGCCGTCGCCGGCGAAGCCGATCACCGGCGTGTCCGGGCAGCCGATCTTGGCGCCGACGATCGCCGGGAAGCCGTAGCCGCAGGGTCCGAACAGGCCGGGCGCAAGGTATTTCCGGCCCTGCTCGAAGGTCGGATAGGCGTTGCCGATGGCGCAGTTGTTGCCGATGTCCGACGAAATGATGGCGTCGCCCGGCAATGCCGACTGGATGGCGCGCCAGGCCATGCGCGGGCTCATCCTGTCCGGCTCGCGGGCGCGGGCGCGCTCGTTCCACGTCGTGCCCGGATCGTCGTCCTCGTGGTCCATGCCGCTCAGGGCCTGCAGCCAGGCCGAGCGCGTGTGGTGGATCGCCGACAGGCGGGTCTCCCGGTCGGTGTCGCCGGCATCCGGGGCGAGATTTTCAAGAATCTGTTCGGCGACCAGCCTGGCGTCGCCGGCGATGCCGATCGCCACCGGCTTGGTCAGGCCGATTCGGTCCGGGTTGAGATCGACCTGGATCAGCTTCGCGGTCTTCGGCCAGTAGTCGATGCCGTAGCCCGGCAGGGTCGAGAAGGGGTTGAGCCGCGTGCCGAGCGCGAGCACGACATCGGCCTTCCCGATCAGCTCCATGGCGGCGCGCGAGCCGTTGTAGCCGAGCGGGCCGACGGACAGCGGATGGCTGCCGGGAAAGGCGTCGTTGTGCTGATAGTTGCAGCAGACCGGGGCGCCCAGTCGCTCCGCCAGTTCGCGCGAGGCGTCGATGGCGCCGCTCAGCACCACGCCGGCGCCGTTCAGGATGACCGGAAAGCTTGCCTCCGAAAGCAGCCCGGCGGCAGCCTCGATCGCCGCCCGGCCGCCGGGCGAGCGCTCGAGGCGCACGATCTGCGGCAGCTCGATATCGACCACCTGGGTCCAGTAGTCGCGCGGCACGTTGATCTGCGCCGGCGCGCTGCCGCGCCAGGCCTTTTCGATCACCCGGTTGAGCACTTCGGCGATGCGCAGCGGATCGCGCACCTCTTCCTGATAGCAGACCATGTCCTTGAACACGGCCATCTGCTCGATCTCCTGGAAGCCGCCCTGCCCGATCGTCCGGTTCGCCGCCTGGGGCGTCACCAGCAGCATCGGCGTATGGTTCCAATAGGCCGTCTTGATCGGTGTGACGAAATTGGTGATGCCCGGCCCGTTCTGGGCGACCGCCATGCTCATCTTGCCGGTGGCGCGGGTATAGCCGTCGGCCATCATACCAGCGTTGCCTTCGTGGGCGCAGTCCCAGAAGGTGATGCCGGCCCTGGGGAACAGGTCCGAGATCGGCATCATGGCGGAGCCGATTATGCCGAAGGCGTGCTCGATGCCGTGCATCTGCAGCACTTTCACAAAAGCTTCCTCGGTCGTCATCTTCATCGGTCGTTCCTCGCAGAATGCGCTTTCGTCAGGCCGCCGCCCTGAGGCGCGCCGACAGCAGTTTCGGAATATCGCTCGGCACGTCGGCGACGGCGACCCCCGCCGCTTCCAGTGCCTTTCGCTTCGAGTGGTAATCGCCTTTGCCGCCGGAGACAATGGCCCCGGCATGGCCCATCTTCCTGTCCGGCGGCGAGGCGCGGCCGGCCACGAAAGCCACTACGGGCTTGGCCATGCCGGCGGCGTATTCCGCGGCCTCCTCCTCGGCGCTGCCGCCGATTTCGCCGCAGATCGCAACCGCCTCGGTCCGCGGGTCGGCGTCGAACATTTCGAGCGCTTCGCGGGTCGTGGTGCCGATGATCGGGTCGCCGCCGACGCCGTAGACCGCCGACTGGCCGAAGCCGTTCTGGGTCAGCACCAGGCTGAGCAGGGTTCCCAGACTGCCGGAGCGGGAAATCACCCCGACATTGCCCGGCCGGAAGACCGCGCGGTTGAAGGCGGGCAGGATGCCGGCGAAGGATTCGCCGGGCGTGACCAGGCCGGCAGTGTTCGGCCCGACGATCCGTGTGCCATTGGCCCGCGCCGCGGCGTGCATCTCCATGACGTCGTGGAGCGGGATATGCTCGGTCAGGCAGACCAGCAGCTTCGCGCCGGCCTCGCAGGCGTCGAACGCCGCGTCCCTGGCCATGGCCGGCGGAATGAACATCAGCGCGACGTCGAACGGCGCTTCCCCGGCCGCCTCCGCCGCCGAGGCGAAGACCGGCAGGCCGAGATGGTCCGTGCCTGCCTTGCGCGGGTTGACGCCGCCGACCACCGCCGCGCCGTAATCGATCATCGCCCGGGTCCAGAACGTGCCCTGCTTGCCGGTCACGCCCTGGACGAGGATCCGGTGCTCCCTGCGCAGGATCATGCCGCCGCCCCCTGGCCCGGCCCGATTCCGGTCCGGCCGGCCGCAGCCTGGACTGCGGCCAACACGGCATCGTCCATCAGGTCGTAGGGCCGATGGCCGAGTTCGCGCTCGACCAGGGCGACGGCGTCTTCCTCGCCGGTGCCGTGGATCGTGAAAAACACCGGGATATCGGGACCGAGTTTCTTCCAGGCCTGGACGACCCCGTCCGCCATCACATCGGTGCGGGCGAAGGCGCCGCAGAAGTTGACCAGTAGCGAGCGGATGTTCGGGTTCTTCAGCAGGATGGTGAGCGCCGTCTCCGCTTTGGTATAGGCCTCGCCGCCGATTTCCAGGAAATTGGCCGGCCGGCCGCCGAAATGGGTAATCGCGTCCATGGTCGTCATGGTGAGGCCGGCGCCGTTCGCGAGCACGCCGACGCTGCCGTCGAGCGCGATGTATCTCAGTCCGTTGTCGTGGGCTTCGGCCTCCAGCGCCGTCATGCGCTCCGGCGCACCGGTTTCGGCGACCGCGGCCTGCCGGCCGGTCGAGGCGTCGTCCAGCGTATACTTGCAGTCCAGGCACAGCAGCCGGCCGTCTCCGGTCAGCGCCAGCGGGTTGATTTCCAGAAGCTCCGCATCCAGCGCCCGGTAGCTGTCGAATAGTCCGGACAGAAACTGCGCGACGGCTCCGGTTCGGCCGTCCAGGTCGAGTCCGTCCAGGGCGGCGGCAGCCTGTCCGGCGTCGAGGCCCCCGGCGACCTCAACCTCGATCCGGCGCATGGCGTCGGGATCGGCCGCAGCCATTTCCTCGACCTCCATGCCGCCCATTGCGGAAAACAGCACGACCGGGCCCCGGCTCTCCGGGTCGCACAGCACCGCAGCATAGAGTTCGGCGGCGATCGGAACCTGTTCCTCGACCAGCAGCCGCTCGATCCGGTGACCGCCGATGGTCATGCCGAGGATTTCCGATGCCGCGGCATGCGCTACGGCCGGCGACGCCGCGAGACGGATGCCGCCGGCCTTGCCGCGCTTGCCGGCCGGGGCCTGGGCCTTGACGACGCACGGGCCGCCGAGCGCGCGCGCCGCGTCGGCCGCCGCCTCCGGCGTGTCGACGACATGGCCATCCGGAACCGGCAACCCGCGGGCGTTCAGCAGCGCCTTGGCGGCATGTTCCTCGAAGTTCATGCCCGGCCCCGCTGCCCCGGCCTGTCGCGATTCCAGCGCCTAACGCCCATATTTCGCCCAGTGGTTGCCGAACATCTCTTCCTCGCCGGGACGGTCTTCCGGGATCGTCGTGACGAGGTGGGTGATGTTGACGAAATTCGACCAGTTGAGGTTGTCGGAAATCGTGTTGCCGGCCCAGGTGCCGCCGCCCATCGACAGGGTGAACGGCATGGCGTTGTCGAAACTGCCGCCGTTGCCGAAGGTGTGGGCCTGGTTGACCAGCACCCGCACGACATCGGTCGATGCCGCGAGGTCGCGCGCGCGGTCCATGTCCTGCGTGTGGATGCCGACGGAGTGGCCGAGCCCCTTGACCTGCAGGATGGCCGCCGCGATGCGTTTGGCGTCGGCGAAGTTCCGCGCCCGGTAAATCGTCAGGACCAGCGAGAGCTTCTCGTCGGCGAAGGAGTGTTTGCCGCCGACGGCGTCTTCCTCGACCATGAAGAACTTTGCCGCGCCGGCGTCTTGCGGCAGGCCGAATACCGCGGCGGCGACATCGGCGTCCTTGGCGATGATGCGCCGGTTGAGCGTGCCGCCCTGCCACAACACGTCCTCGATCGCCGCTTTCTCGCGCAGCGTGCAGCGGTAGCCGCCGGCTTCGGCCAGCGCCGCCACGGCCGCTTCATAGACATCGTCCAGGATGATGATTGCGTTTTCGGATGAGCAGGAGGTGGCGTTGTCGAAGATTTTCGACGCGCAGATTTTCCGGGCCGCATCGGCGAGGTCAGCGGTCGAATCGACGATGACCGGCACGTTGCCGGGGCCGACGCCGATGGTCACCGTGCCGGATTTCATGGCCCGCTGCACATTGTTCTGGCTGCCGGTGACGACCACCAGATCGCATTGGTCCATCAGCGCCTGGGTCAGCGCCTTGTCGACCGGCGGCGGCAGGATCTGGACAAGGTCTTCGGGATGGCCGGCCTTCGCCAGCTCCGCGCGCATCAGGCGCACGGTCTCCATCGTCGTTTTCTGGCCGGCCGGCGAGGGCGCGATGATGACCGCATTGCCGCCCTTGAGCGCCATCATGGCCTTGTTGACGGGCGTCGCAGCCGGGTTGGTCGACGGGCAGACCGCGCCGACGACGCCGACCGGCTTGCCGTATTTCACCAGGCCGCGCTCCGGCAGTTCCTCGATCGCGCCGACCGTTTTGACCCGCATCAGGTCGCGCAGGGTGCCGAAGGTCTTGCGGGTGTTCTTGATTACCTTGCTCTCGACATTGCCGAGGCCGGTATCCTCGACCGCGAGTTCCGCCAGCATCCGGGCATTTTCGGGCTTGTAGATCGACCATGCGAGCGCGGTCACGGCCTCGTCGACCCGCACCTGGTCGCCGTTCTCGTAGGCGTCCATGGCCGCCAGGGCCCGGGCGACCAGACCGGCTACGACCGACCCGGCATCGGCCTCCGGAGCCGTCCGGCCGTCCGGCAGCGGCAGGCGCGCCGCGATAGCTGACTGTTCAGTCACCATGTACTCCGCAGTTAGGAGTCCGCCGGATGGCCGGCAGCCGATCCGACGGCTTCCGTCGTCGCCGCTCCGGAGGCCGCCGCCGGCCGCCCCGGCCTGTCAGGACCGGAGCGGACAGCGGCGAACGACCGGAAGAAATTTCCCTACAGGCCCTTGAGCAGGCCGGTCAGGAACTTCTGGCGCTCGGCCCACATCTTCTGGACCGCGGCGCGGTCCATGATGCGGATCGGCGAGCCGCCGTTGCGCATCTGCTTGGCGACGCGCTTGTTCGCGAACATCTTGGGCATGATCGCCGCCAGCTTGTCGATCACGGCCTGCGGCGTGCCCTTGCGGACCATGATGCCGCGGAAGTTGACCGACGAATCGTCGACCGCATAGCCCTGCTCCTTGAAGGTCGGCACGTCCGGCAGGAACTGCTTGTCCCGTTGGAGATCGGCGATACCGAGAATTTTCAGGTTGCCACGGCTGCGGTAGGAGTCCGACAGGTTGTTGACACCAGCTATGACCTGGCCGCCCAGTACAGACTTCAGGGCCGGCGCGCCGCCCTTGTGCGGCACGTAGCGCAGCTTGACGCCCAGCGCCTTCTGGATCTGCAGGAAGGCGATGTGGTGGCCGACGAACAGGCCGGCGCCGGAGACCGTCACCTTGCCCGGATTGTCCTTCGCCCAGGCCGCCAGGTCCTTCACGGAATTGAACTTGCTCTTCTTGTTGACGACGAGGACGGCCGGATCGGCGCCCCAGTTGGCGATCGGTTCGAGATTGTCGATGTTGTACTTGGTCTTGAACTTGATCGACTGGGCGATGAAGTGCGGCACGTTATAGGCCGCCATCTGGTAGCCGTCGGTCGACGCCCTGGAGGCGAAGTGGTTCCAGCCCACCTTGCCGCCGGCGCCCGGCCGGTTGAGGATCACGATCGGCTGGCCGAGCAGGCCCTTGTTCGCCGCCACCATGGTGACGATGCGGGCCTGGAAGTCGGTCGCGCCGCCCGGGCTGTAGGCGACCGTCAGGCTGACCGGCTTGTCGGGATAGTCGGCGGCAGCGGCGTACCCCGCCGGCAATGCGACGGACAGCGCCGCCGCGGCGATGAGAAATTTCTTCATTTTCGGTTTCCTCCACTTTCGTTCGTAGGCGCGAACGCCGGTTGGCAGCCGGGCCGGCGGCACGGCTAGAACAGGATGCCCTGCGGGGTCTGCACCTTCAGCCCCAGGGCGAAAACGGCATAGATGACGGCGACGAAGCCGACGGTGACGGCCAGCCTGACCGCCCAGGTCCGCACTTTGCCGTGCGGCTGCGGATCGTACAGGCTGTACAGAGTGAGCATGGCGAGAAAGGCAGCGCTGTAAAAGCCGAGCCATTCGGCCAGCGCAAAGACATAGACCAGCATCACGGCGAGGCCGGCAGCGATATTCAGGAACTGTTGGCCGCTGATGCCGGCGCCGGTCCGGTTCCGGCCGCGCACGGCGCGCAGCAGGGCCATCAGGGACAGCGCAACCATGATCCCGGAAAAGAGCTGCGGGAACAGGTAGGGCTGCGGATCCTCGACATCGAAACTGACGATCGTGATCCACCCGCCGACCGCCAGAATGACCAGGGCGGCGACCGACTGTTGCAGTCGGCCCGCAACCGCCGGAGCAGGCATCGCTTCGGACCCGGTCCCGGATTCGGTCCCTGGCACGGCTTCGGGCGAAGTCTCGACTGCGGGCTTGCCGGTCATGCGACCGCTCCCGCGGAATCGGCCCGGTCCTTCCTCTTCGCACGGATTTCGCCGGCGATGCTGTAGCCCAGCGACAGCACGACGAAGGCAATCAGCAGGACGTTCAGCCAACCGGTCAGGAAATAGGCCGCGATGCCGTCCTGCGCCTCGCCGATAATCCGGCCCTGGACATAGTTGTGCTCGGCGATCGGCCCCAGGATGATGCCGAGCACCAGGGGCGCCGGGCTGAAGCCGTACTGCGCCAGGAAATACATGCCGATGCCGAGGACGAGCATGATCGCGACGTCGGCCATCGAGTTCTGCACGCTGTAGCTGCCGAAGACGGCGAGGACGAGTATCGCGCCGGCCAGAATCGGCGGTTTGACTTCGATCACCTTGGCGGCGAGGCCAGCGATCGCCAGGCCGAAGACCAGCATCAGGATCTGGCCGATCAGCATTGAATTGATGAAGGAAAAGGCGACCGCGGCGTGTTTCTGGAACAGGTCGGGTCCCGGGAAGATGCCGTGGATCAACAGCCCGCCGAGCAGGACCGCCGCCGTCGGGCTGCCCGGCACGGAAAGGGTGAGCAGCGGCACCAGCGACGGGCCGACCATCGCGTTGTTCGCGCTCTCGGCGGCGACGACGCCCTCGCTCTCGCCCGTGCCGTACTTTGCGCTGTTCTTCGAGAACCGCCGCGACTGGTCGTAGGCGACAAGGCCGGCAATTTGGCCGCCGGCGCCGGGAATGAGGCCGACGACCGTGCCGACCACGCCGCCGATGATCAGCGCCCTGACCTTGGAAATCGTCTCCATCGCCGAACGCCAGACACTGGCGCGCCGGACTTCGAATACGCTCCGATTCGGGTCGTGGCGCCCGCCCGCCAGCATTTCGATGACCTGCGGGATAGCGAACAGGCCGATCAGGGCGGCGATGATGTGGACTCCGCCTTCCAGTTCCTCGGTGAAGATGAACCGCTCGACACCCTGAACCGAGTCCGAGCCGATCATCGCGATCCACAGGCCGAGGCAGCCGGCCAGCAGGCCCTTGACGACGGATTTCGAATCCAGTGTACCGATGATCGTCACGCCCAGAATGGCGACCCAGAACAGGTGCGACGGCCCGAACTTCAGCGCCCAGCTTGCCAGCACCGGAGTCAGGAAGATCAGCACCAGAATGCCGAGAACGCCGCCGATCGCCGACGAGATGAAGCAGATCTGCAGGGCCCGCGCGCCGGCGCCTTTGCGGGCCATGACATTGCCGTCGAGCGCGGTCGCGATGTTGGCCGGCGCGCCGGGAATGTTGAGCAGGATGGCGCTGACCGCCCCTCCCGCGACCGTCGATGTATAGGCCGCTCCCAGCAGCATCAGCCCCTGGGCCGGGTCCATGTGGAAGGTGAACGGGATCAGCAAGGCGACCGCCATGGTCGGCGACAGGCCGGGCGTCGCGCCCAGCAGCAGCCCGCCGATCGTGCCGGCGCACAGAATCAGCATGGAAGACCATGTGAAAACCGCGCCGAAATGGTCGAGAAATTCCACGTCCGGTTCCCGTTCCGCTTCCGTCGATCACCGCCCGGCACCGGCTGCAAAGGCACTGCCGGAATCGACATATCCTCCACGCTAATGAATGAAAACGCTTTTGCAAACGTTTTCATTTACGCAAGGGAGCAGTCTGGAAAACAGCGCCGACTGCCCGGAATGCCCCCTGGCCTACATCAGAGCCCGGATGCCGATACAGATGAAGATGGCGAGAAACAGGGTTTCGGCGCAGATCAGGACGATTGCCGGCGCGCCGACTTCGGCAATCTTGCGCAGCGACGTCTTCATTCCGACGGCCGCTATGGCAGTCAGCAGCGCCCAGCGGGAAATGCCGGCCAGCAGATCGCGCACCGAAGCGGGAACCAGATCGAACTAGTTGGCGGCAGCCAACGCGAAAAACAGCAGGATGAATCCCGGCACCAGCGGCGGCCTTTCCCCGACCGGCCGATCGACGCCGAAGGCGGTGAAAAACAGGCCGAAGATCAGGATGACCGGCGCGAGCATGGTCACTCTGATGAGCTTGACCACCGTCGCGGATTCCCCCGTCGTCTCCGACACGGAAAATCCGGCGCCCACCACCTGGGCGACATCGTGGATCGTGCCGCCGAAGAACACGCCCGTTTCCGTCTCGGTCAGGCGCAGCAGATCGGCGACGATCGGGTAGACGATCATCGCCAGCGTGCTCAGAACGGTCACGCCGAGAACGGTGAAGGTCAGGTTCCGCTCCGAGTGCCGGTTCTTCGGCAGGATCGAGGCGATGGCCATGGCGGCGGACGCGCCACAGATGGCTACGGCGCCGCCGGTCAGCAAGGCAAGACGCCAACCCCTGCCCAGGAGGCGCGCGCCGACCAGCCCGAAGCCGACCACGGCGAAGACGCCGGCGATCACCAGGGCGATCGGTTCCCATCCCAGTCCGGCAACCAGATCGGCGCTGATACGCACGCCCAGCAGCGCCACGCCGATGCGAAGGATGCTCTGGCTGGACAGGTCGATTCCGGCAACGCACCGCCCCTCCTCGGCGAGGAAGCCGAAGGCGATCCCCAGCAGCAGGGCGAGCAGCATCGCCGGCGCGCCGTAGTGATCGGAAAGGAATTGCGCGGCGATCGCAAGGACGACCGACAGCAGCACGCCCGGTCCGACGGTCGCAAGCCCGGACCTGAGCCCCGATATTCTCAGGGGAAGCTTCTTGATTTCGGGCATCGGCAACCGGTCCGTCCGATGTTTCGGCGCGGCGCGCCGCCGGATTGGAGACCCGGCTCTTGAAGTCGTGGAGACTTACAGGCTATGAAATGAAAACTCCTTTGCAAACGATTTCATTCCAGGCTTCGTTCAGGGCATGGCGCGACAGGGAAAACGCGGACGGCTGCCGGGCATCGTCGATGTCGCCAACCGGGCGAAGGTCTCGCCGGCGACCGTATCGCGCTATTTCAACGATCCCGATATCGTCCGCTACCGGACCCGGGAACGCATCCGCCACGCGGTCGAGGAACTCGGCTATGTCCGCAACCGGGCCGTGCGCAGCATGGTCGGCGGCGCCACCGGCAGCATCGGCCTCGTCATCCCGACGATCGACAACGCGATCTTCTCGGAAATGCTCCAGACCTTCTCTTCCGCCCTGGCGACCCACGGCCGGACCATGCTGATCGCCGCCCACGGCTACGATCTGGCGCGCGAAGCCGTACTCGTCCATTCGCTCTCGGAGCAGCGGGTCGATGCGCTGGCGCTGGTCGGACTGGAGCATCGGCCGGAAACCCTGGTTCAGATCGAGCGGCAGGGCATTCCCGCCGCCATGCTGTGGAACTACCGCCCCGGCGGGGACTGGCCATGCATCGGCTTCGACAACGAGCTGGCCGGCCGGATGGCGGCCGAGCATCTGCTGGCGCTCGGCCACCGGGACATCCTGTTCGCGACCGGCGAGGAGCGCTCCAACGACCGCGCCGCCGGCCGTCGCAAGGGTGCGCTGGAGGCCGCCCGCCGCGCCGGCCTTGCGGTGCCGGACGGACGGCGCATCGCCTGCCCCTACGACATCCGCATGTCGAAGGAGACGATCGCCCGCAACCTGGAGGACGGCGGCCGGCCGACCGCCGTTTTCGCCGGCAACGACGTGATCGCCCAGGGCGCCATGTTCGCCGCCGCCTCTCTCGGCGTCCGCGTGCCGGACGATCTCTCGATCATCGGGATCGGCGACTTCCGCGGCTCGGACGCCTTCGAGCCCGGCCTGACCACCGTACGAATCCCGGCGCGCCGGATCGGCCAGCTCGCAGCCGACGCCCTGGTCGAGATGATCGACTGGCCGGAGGCGGACTTCCACCACGAGCATTGCTGCCCGCTGGAGTTGATCGTTCGCGGGACGTGCAACGCGCCCGGCCGGCTGCTACGGTCTGCGCCGGGAGGGAACGCATGAACAATCCGCGCGATACGGAGGCCGGAGCCGGCAACGGCCCGTCGACGCTCGACGCGATCGGCAATACGCCGATGGTGGAGCTGCGCAACCTGGATACGGGCCCGTGCCGCCTGTTCGCCAAGATGGAATTGTTCAATCCGGGCGGCTCGATCAAGGACCGGATCGCGCTCGGCATGGTCGAAGCGGCCGAGCGCGACGGGCGCCTGAAGCCGGGCGGCACCATCGTCGAGGCGACCTCCGGCAACACCGGCATCGGCCTCGCCCTGGTCGCGGCCCTGAAGGGCTACCGCATGATCCTGATCATCCCGGACAAGATGAGCCGGGAAAAGATCCAGCAGTGCCGGGCCCTGGGCGCCGAGGTGATCGTCACCCGGACGGACGTGCCGCCCGGCCATCCCCTGCAATACCAGACCATGGCTGCGGACATCGAGGCGCGCACGCCCGGCGCGCTCTATATCCGCCAGCACTACAACCCGGACAATCCCGCCGTCCACGAAGTCACGACCGGCCCGGAGATATGGCGCCAGATGGGCGGCGCCATCGACGCCATTATCGGCGGCATCGGCACGGCCGGAACCATGACCGGGCTGGGCCGCTATTTCCGCAAGATCGCGCCGGATCTGAAGATGATCCTGGCCGATCCCGCCGGCTCCCTGCTGGCGCCCTACGTCCAGACCGGCGAACTGACCGAGCCCGGCGCCTGGGTCGTGGAAGGGATCGGCGAGGACGAACTGCCGCCGGTCGGCGACATGTCGCTGATCGACGAAGCCATCGTCGTCAGCGACCGGGACAGCCTGACCGCGGCGCGCGGCCTGCTGAAGGCCGAGGGCATCATGGGCGGATCGTCCACCGGCACCATCGTCTCCGCGGCCGTCGAATGGTGCCGCAGGCAGACGGCGCCGAAACGGGTGGTCGCCATCATCCCGGACGGCGGCGACAAGTATCTCTCCAAGATGTACGACGACCACTGGATGGCCGACCAGGGCTTCGTCGAGCGCGAGACCTATGGCGATCTGCGCGACCTGATCGCGCGCCGGCACGACGAGCATGAGGACATCACCGTCCCGCCCGACGCAACCCTGGCGATCGCGCTCGGCAAGATGCGGCTGTTCAATATCTCCCAGCTTCCCGTGGTGCAGGACGAGCGCATCATCGGCCTGATCGACGAATCCGACCTGTTGCAGCGGGTACTCGCCAACACCGATATGGGGGGCGCTTTCGGCGACCTGGTCGCGACGGCCATGACGGCGAAGCTCGAAACCCTGCCGCCGGGCGCCGGGCTGGACGCCGTCAAGGCCACCTTCGACAAGGGCTTCGTTGCGCTGATCCGGGACGAGACGCAGTATTGGGGACTGGTGACCCGGACCGACCTGCTGAACTGGCTGCGCCGCAACCGGCCGGCGGCATAGGCCGGCTTCCGGCAATAGGTATGCTAGCTGCGGCGGCTTTCGGGTTTCGAACTCGAAATCTACGCTGTGACAAAAGCTTGGCGATCGGGGAGGAAATCGGTCGATGTCCGCACAGTACAATCCCCTCCTCCTCCGTGCCGCCCCGGACGGAGCGAAGCGGAGATCCGGGGACCAGAGCCACAGGCACATGACTTTCGGGTCGGCTCTGGTCCCCGGCTCTCTCTTCGGTCGGCCGGGGCAGCACAGCTATATTCCCTGATGCCTCGGAAATCCGCACGCAGCGGAGGCCGCCGCGAGAAGAAGGTGCGGGTGAAGACGGCGCGCCGCCGCCCCTCTTCCTCGACCCGCTGGCTGGATCGGCAGTTGAACGATCCCTACGTCGCCGAGGCCCGGCGGCTGGGATACCGGTCCCGCGCGGCCTTCAAGCTGATCGAGATAGACGACCGGCTAAGGCTGTTCCGGCCGGGGCAGACCGTGGTCGATCTGGGCGCCGCGCCCGGCGGCTGGACCCAGGTGACGCTGGAGCGAACCCGGGCGGCGGAGACCGGCGGCCGGGTCATCGCGCTCGACCGTCTCGAGATCGATCCGATTCCCGGCGCGCAGATTCTGCTGGGCGATTTTCTCGATCCCGAGACGGTCGGATCGCTCGAACGGGCGGTCGGCGAGGAAGCGGTCGACCTTGTGCTGAGCGACCTGTCGCCCGCCACGACCGGCCACAAGGCGACCGACCATCTGCGGATCGTGGCGCTGGCCGAAGACGCGCTGGACTTCGCCGGGCGGGTGCTGAAACCCGGCGGCGCCTTCGTTTCCAAGGTTTTCCGCGGCGGCGCCGACGGCGACCTGCTCAAGCGCGTCCGGGAGTGCTTCGAATCCGTCCGGCATATCAAGCCGCCGGCGAGCCGCCCGGACTCGGCGGAAACCTACCTGATTGCCCGCGGCTTCAGGCCGCCGCCGGCCGGCTGAGCCAACCGCCGATGCTGCCGGCCGATGCTGCCGGCCGATGCTGCCGGCCGGTGCAGCCATCGCGGGTCAATCGACCTTCGCGCCGGTGCTGCTGCTGATCATGGTGGCCGAATGGCCGGCGCCGCTCAGGGCTTTCAGGATGGCGTCGACGTGATCGGCGTCGCGGGTCTCGAGCACGACATCGAGCTCGGCCTGTTTCAGCGGCACGTTGTGGAACAGCCGCTGGTGATAGACCTCGACGATATTGCCGCCGGCGTCGCCGATCAGGCGGGCGACCGCGCCCAGCACGCCGGGCTGGTCCTGGATGTCGATGCGCAGCCGGACCAGCCGGCCCTCGCGCACCAGGCCGCGCATCAGGATGGCTGAGAGCACGCGCGAATCGATATTGCCGCCGGAGACGACAACGCCGACATTGCGGCCGGAAAAGCGCGCGCGCTCCTGCAGGACCGCGGCCAGGGCGGCAGCGCCCGCACCCTCGACCACCGATTTCTCAATCTCCAATAGCATCAAGACCGCATTCTCGAGCGCCGATTCGTCGACCAGCAGGATGTCCGATACATGCTGCCGGACAATTTCCCGGGTGATGACGCCGGGGCGCTTGACGGCGATGCCCTCGGCTATCGTGGTGCCGCCGGTCCGGATTTCCTCGCCGGCCAGCGCCTGTTTCATCGCCGGGTAGAGCGCCGCCTCGGCGCCGAAAATCTCGATGCCGGGCTTCATGTCGTTCGCCATCAACGCCATGCCGCCGATCAGGCCGCCGCCGCCGATCGGCACGACCAGGACATCCAGATCCGGCGCGTCCTCCAGCATTTCGAGGGCGGCAGTGCCCTGCCCCGCAACGATCGCCGGATCGTCGTAGGGATGGACGATGGTCAGGCCCTCGCGTTCCGCAATCCCGACCGCGTGGTCGTAACTCTCGGCCAGGCCGGCGCCGTGCAGGACGATCCGGGCGCCGAAATGCTCGGTCTGGCGGACCTTGTTGAACGGGGTTTGCGCCGGCATCACGATGGTCGCCGGAATGCCAAGGCGCCGGGCGTGGTAGGCGACGCCCTGGGCGTGGTTGCCGGCCGAGGCCGCGATCACGCCGGCCCGGCGCTCGGCGTCGTCGAGCGAAACCAGCTTCACATAGGAACCGCGATCCTTGAATGACGCGGTGTATTGCAGGTTCTCGAATTTCAGCCAGATCTCGCAGCCGGCGATATCGGACAGGGTGCGCGAGTGCAGCGTTGGCGTGCGCACCACCTGGCCCTTGAGCAGCGCCGCCGCCTTGCGGATATCCTGTGCTGTGACGGTCATTGTTCGGACCCCGGTGAGCCGGAAGGCGACGGCGACAGGGTCAGCACGCCGGTGGCGCCCCGCCGCGCAGTCGCCTCGTCCGGCGCGAGCCGCCAGTGGCGCACGTCGCGCCAGTCCTTCACCAGATTGTCGTAGTAGAAGGAATAGGGATTGCCGGACTGGCCGCTGCTGATGGTAAAGCGCGATTTCTTCAGGTCGGAGAAATCGTAAACGCCGCGAAAGCCCGGGCCCTGACGCGCAGCGAAGGGCGTGTCCGATCGAAAATTCATCGCCGCCTTGTTCACCGTGAAGCGGGAGCCGTTGGCGGCAATTTTGATGTTGGTCAGCCGGTTGAGTAACGGAATTGGCCCGAAGGCCTGGTGGCGCATCTCGGCGTAGTGCAGATCGCCCCAGCGCCAGAGCACCGGATCGCCGCCAAACTTGTCGGACAGGAAGTCCAGCGCTACGGCCAGGCTCCGGCGCAAAATTGTCGGGCAATCCTCTTTCGCGTCGGTCCCGGTATCGTCGCACCAGCTACGGTGGTTGGTCAGAATGTTGATCACCACGTCCGGCCGGTTGGAGACGTAGCGTTTTGCCACTTCGCCCAATTCGTCGGCATAGAGCTGCCGGTTCAGTTCCCGGAACCAGACCGTGTAGATCAGCGGCTCCGGCCGGGCGAGCGCCATGGCGCCGTCCCAGGCCCTGAGCATCCCAAGGACGCGCCGCTGCCGGTCGTCGGCCGGCTCGACGCGCAGCATGAGCCGCAAGGTGGCGCGGGCGGCGAGCGAGACGTGGTCGCCCTGCATCCGGGCGATCTCGTCCGGCGTAAAACGCTGCTTCGCCGCCAGGAGTTGCCCGATCCGCGTGGCGCGGTAGTGGTCTCCCCAGCTCTTCGACAGGAAATAGGGATAGTCGCTGCCGGCGATCCGGTTGTTGGCGTTGATCAATACGCCGCCGGGCGGGTTGAGGCTCTGCGGCAGTGCATCGTAGGGAATGTTGCCGGTCAGGGCGCTGTCCGGGCTGGCGCCGTCCTGGGGCAGGTAGCCGGCGTCCGGGCGCTTCCGGACCGGGATGACACCGGGCACCAGATAGCCGATGTTGCCGGCCTTGTCGGCGTAGATGAAATTCTGCACCGGCCCGATGAACAGGCGCAGGGCGTTCCTGAACTCGTTCCAGTTCGTCGCCTTGTTGAGTTCGGCGAACGCGGCCGCGCTGGTGTCGGCCCGGCTCAGCCAGGGCGCGCGCAACACGGCGACGCGCCCGTTCTTCTCGCCGAATTCCTTCACTTCCTCGTTGAAATCGATCGCCGGCCCGTTGCGCGATTCGCGGATCGTGAGCGTCACATCCTCGCCGAAGCGGACCTTGACGGTCTCCGTGCGGACCTCGAAGGGGACCGATTTGCCGTCGGCCAGGTAGCGGGTGGGATCGGCCGGATCGAGTTTCTCCAGGATAACGTCGTCGGTATCGATGTAGGTGGTCGTAACCCCCCAGGCGATGTGTCCGTTATTGCCCAGGATCAGCAGCGGCCCGCCCGGCACGGTGGCGCCGCTCAGGCTCAGGCCCGGCGCGCTGATACGGGCGAGATACCAGAGCACCGGCGCGTTCATGCCGAGATGCGGATCGCTCGCCAAAATCGCCGCGCCCGTGGTCGTCCGGCCGGGGGCGAGCGCCCACGCGTTGGATGCACCCCCGCCCTCCAACTGGCGCGGCAGTGCGGCGAGAAGGGCCTCCGCGTCCAGCCCTTTCAGCAAGCCCTCCCTGTAGGACTCGACCGTCACGGGGGCGTCGCCCGGATAGGGGGGAAAGAGGACCGGGATCGCATCCCTGCCGGCCTGCTGGACGATCTGGGTGCGCAATAGTTCGCCGCGCCAGTCGGTCGACAGCCGGATCGCCATCAGCTTGCCCCAGACGATCGTGTCGGCCGGCTTCCAGGGCTCGAAATCCATGCCGGTCAGGTTGAATTCGGGCGGCAGCGTGCCCTTGCGGGTCTTGAGCCACTGGTTCACCCCGGCGGCGTAGGCCTCCAGTACCTTGAGCTGCTCCGGCGTCAGATGTTTCACGCTGTCCTGCGCGCGCCGGTACAGGCCGAGGCCCCGGAACATCCGGTCGGCCTTCAATCCGGGCGATCCAATGATTTCCGCCAGCCGTCCCTGGCCGGCGCGCCGCTGCATCTCCATCTGGAACAGCCGGTCCTGGGCGTGGACATAGCCGAGGGCGAACCAGGCATCGAGTTGCGAATCGGCGTAGATGTGCGGGATGCCGCGATTGTCGCGCACGACGGTGACCGGCTTCTCCAGGCCGGCGACGGCCACCGAACCGTCGATCCGCGGCAGCGATGTCCGGAACCAGAAGAACATGACGACGCCGGCGATCGCCAGCATAACGACGAGCGTCAGCGCGATCCTCAAGGTCCAGCGGAGAAGGGCTCGGATCATTCGGAAGCCTCGCCGAATTCGGCCCGCAGCCGGTCGCCATGCTCGTTCAGCCGCGGCATCGGCGGGCGGTTCGTGGGGTCGGCATAGGCCGACATCTTGATCGGCAGGCCGGCGAGCCGCATCGTGCCGGCATCCGGATCGTCAATCGAAACAATCATATTCCGTTCGGCAATATGCGCATTTTCGAACAGGTCCGGCACGGCGTTGATCGGTCCGCAGGGAATTCCCGCCGCTTCCAACAGCTCATGCCAGTGATCGGTCGTCCCCGTGTCCAGCACCGCTTCGATCTCGGCCTTTAACGCATCGACATTGGCCAGCCGGTCGGCCAGGGTCGCAAAGCGCGCGTCCTCCGGCCAGTGCGGCTGTCCGACCGCTTCGGCGAAGCGCTCGAACATGGCCCCGTGACCGGCGGCGACGACGATGTGGCCGTCGGCGGTTCTGAAGGCGTCGAACGGGGCGACCGAGGGATGCCGGGCGCCGAGCGGGCCCGGTGCGACCCCGGTGGCGCCGTAGCGGGCGACCGCGTTCTCCAGCAGGGCGACCTGGCTGTCGAGCATGGCGACGTCAACCGCCATCCCTTCGCCGGTGCGCGTCCGATGCTGCAGAGCCGAGACGACGCCGAGCGCGGTAAAGAGGCCGGCCGCGATATCGCCGATCGAAGCGCCGACCCGGGTCGGCGGGCCGCCGGGCTGGCCGGTGATGCTTACGATCCCGCCCATGGCCTGCACGACCATGTCGTAGGCCGGGCGGTGGCGGTAGGGGCCGGTCTGGCCGAAGCCGCTGGTCGCGGCGTAGACGAGGCGCGGGTTGAGGCGTTTCAGGACGTCCCAGCCGTAGCCGAGCCTCTCCATCGTACCGGCGCGAAAGTTCTCGTAGAGCACGTCGGCGCGCCGGACCATTGCCTCGAAGATTTTGCGGTCGGCGGCATCCTTGAGGTCGAGGACGATCGATTCCTTGCCCCGGTTCAGCGACATGAAATAGGCGCTCTGGTCGGCGACGTGCGGCCCGATCTCGCGCGCAGGGTCGCCGCCTGGCGGTTCGACCTTGACGATCCGCGCGCCCAGTTCGCCGAGGAGCATCGTGCCATACGGGCCGGCGAGCGCGCGCGTCAGGTCGATGACGGAAATGCCGGCGAGCGGGCCTGCGGTTTCATCCTGGGCGGCCTCGGCCTGGGTGGCTTCGTACTGGGGTCCGGTCATGGGCCTCCCTTAACGCGAAGCGGCGGCGGCTGCCACGGCATTCGGCAATCGCTCAAACTGCGCCGGTCGACTCCAATGGTCTACTCGGGCAGTCGACTCCACCGGTCGACTCGGGCGAGAGCCGTGCCATATAAGCGGCATGGACGGCCCCGCAACCGCCGCACACGCAATTGCGAATTTCCGGCCGCGCGCGCCCTGGTGGGGCGGCGACCTTCAGACCCTGCGCAATGTCCTGGTCCGGCAGCGCATAGACCTGTCGCCCTGGCCGGAGGAAACCCTGCGCTTCGGGATGCCGGACGGTTCCGGCGACGTGCTGACCGGCCGGGTCGCCTTCCCGTCCGGCGCGGCGGCGAGGCCGCTCGTCATCCTGATTCACGGCCTGACCGGCTGCGAGGACAGCATCCATGTCCGGGCGAGCGCGCGGGCGCTGCTCCGGGCCGGCTTTCCGGCGCTGCGGCTCAACCTGCGCGGCGCGGGCCCGACGACCGCCCTGTGCCGCGAGCAGTATCACGCCGGCCGGACGGAAGATTTCCGGGCGGTGCTGGCGCAGCTGCCGGACCGGCACGCCCGGAACGGAGTTGCGGCGGTCGGCTATTCGCTGGGCGGCGGCATGCTGCTCAAGTTTCTCGGCGAAGAAGGCCGCGCCGCACCGCTGCGCGCGGCGGCTGCGGTCTCCGTACCGATCGATCTGGACGGCGCCTGCGGCCGGTTCCATCGCGGCCGCAACTGGGTCTACAAGCGCTATCTGCTCAACCGCATGAAGAAGGATGCGTTTCGGGCGCGCGATGGCCTGCCCGAACGGTGGCGCGAGCCGGTGCGTCGGGCAAAGACTATCCGGGACTACGATGCCGGCTATATCGCGCCGCGCTACGGCTTCGGCACGGTGGAGCGCTACTATGCCGAATGTTCGGCGAGGCGCTTCATGCCGGCGGTTCGCGTGCCGACCCTGGTCGTCCAGGCCCGGGACGATCCCTGGATTGCGCCGGAACCCTACGACCGGTTTCCCTGGGCGGACGCTCCCGCCCTGATCCCGTGCCTGCACAGCAGCGGCGGCCATGTCGGCTTCCACGGGCAGGGTAGCCTCGAGACCTGGCACGACCGGCACATCGCGGCCTTCCTGTCCGGTGCGTGTTGAAGACCCTTCGGGCTGGCCCGGCTCTGCAGGGGATGGTTTGAACATCCCCCCGGCCTGCCGGCCGCCCCGCTCAGACCTCCTCGACGTGGACGATTCCCGGGATCGACTTGATCGCCTGATGAACCGCCGGGGCGGTCGGAATCGTCGTCTTGAGCCGGACCTCGGCTTCCCGTTCGCCCCAGGGGACCACCAGGTCGACGGTGCCGTGCCCGCCCTGCTCCCGGGCCAGCAGACCGTGCAGCGGGCCGATCGCCTCGTCGCCGCCGAGGAAAATCCGGAATCCGCGGGTCGAGCGGGCCGCCGCCGAATCCAGGGTTGCGAAGGAGCGGACCAGCAGTCGGATCGAATCGCCGTCCTCGATCCGGACATCGGCGTTGACCAGCACCGGTGCATTGGTCTCGGCGGCATCGTCCAGCAGATCGCGGCTCTGCGCCAGGGCTTCCGAGAACACCGTGACTTCGTAGATGCCGCTGGAATCGCTGAGTTGGACGAAAGCGAACTTGTTGCCCTTGGCATTGCGCCGCTCCTTGCGGCCGATCACAGTCCCGGCCAGTTTCGCTACGGCGGGCGGGTCTCCGGCCTGAGCCATTTCGATCAGCTGCGCATAGGGCATGGCGCCCAGCTTCTCCAGGCTCTTGGCATAGCTGTCCAGCGGGTGCGCCGACAGATAGACGCCGACCGCTTCGAACTCGTGGCGCAACCGGTCGGTCAGCGGCCAGTCCGGCACATCGGGCAGGCGCAGGGCGGCGCCGGCGGCGGCCGGGTCGTCGCCGAACAGGCTGACCTGGTTGCTCGACCGGTCGTCCGCGGCGCGCGCGGCCAGCCGGGTTATCGCGTCGACCCCCTCGAACAGCTGGCGCCGGTTCGGGTCCAGCGAATCCAGTGCGCCCGCCTTGATCAGATGTTCCATCTGGCGTTTGTTGACGACGCCGCTGCCGAGCCGGTCCGCCAGATCGCCGACATCCCGGAACCGGCCGTTCTCCGTCCGCTCGCCGACCAGGCTTTCCATCGCCGCCGCGCCGACATTCTTGAGCGCCGCCAGAGCGTAGCGCACGGCGCCCTCCTCGACCGTGAAGGCGACACCGGAGCGGTTCACGTCCGGCGGCAGCAGGTCGATGCCTTCCTGCTGCAGCTCGCGCCGGAAACTCGCGATCCTGTCGGCATTACCCATGTCGAACGACATGGAGGCGGCATAGAACTCGACCGGATGGTTGGCCTTGAACCAGGCGGTCTGGTAGGCGACCAGCGCATACGCGGCGGCGTGGGACTTGTTGAATCCATAGCCCGCGAAGGCCGCCATGGTGTCGAAAATCTGCCGGGCGAGGCGTTCCTCGATTTCGCTGTGCTCCGCGCAGCCGCGCACGAAGTTGCCGCCCTGGGCGTCCATCTCGGCCTTGATCTTCTTGCCCATGGCGCGGCGCAGCAGGTCGGCGGAACCCAGCGTGTAGCCGGCAAGGTCCCGGGCCATCTGCTGGACCTGTTCCTGATAGATCGGGATGCCGAAGGTTTCCTTCAGGACGGGCTCCAGCTTCGGATGGTCGTAGGCCACGGCCTCGATGCCGTGCTTCCGGTTGATGTAGGCGGGGATATTCTCCATTGGCCCGGGCCGGTAGAGGGCGACGACGGCGATGATGTCCTCGAAACGGTCGGGCTTGAGCCGGCGCAGCACGTCGCGCATCCCGCTGCTTTCCAGCTGGAACACGCCCGTGGTGTCGGCGCGCGAGATCATCGCGTAGGTCGCCGCGTCGTCGAGCGGCAGGCGCTCCAGGTCGACCTCGATCCCCCGGGCCTTGAGGAGGTCGACCGCCGTTTGCAGGACCGAAAGGGTCTTGAGCCCGAGAAAATCGAATTTGACCAGGCCGGCCTTCTCGACATCCTTCATGTTGAACTGGCTGACCGGCATGTCCGAGCGCGGATCGCGGTAGAGCGGAATCAGCTCTTCGAGCGGACGGTCGCCGATCACGACGCCGGCGGCGTGGGTCGAGGCGTGGCGGTACAGGCCTTCGAGCTGCAGGGCGATATCGATCAGCCGGGCGACGTTCTCGTCCTGGCGCCGCTGTTCCTGGAGCTGCGGCTCGATCTCGATCGCTTCCTCGAGCGTCACCGGGTTGGCGGGATTGTTCGGCACCAGCTTGCTCAGCCGGTCGACCTGGCCGTAGGGCATGTCCAGCACGCGGCCGACGTCGCGCAGCACCGCACGGGCCTGAAGCTTGCCGAAGGTGATGATCTGCGCCACCCGATCGGCGCCGTATTTGCGCTGGACGTAGCGAATGACCTCGTCCCGCCGCTCCTGGCAGAAATCGATGTCGAAATCCGGCATCGAGACCCGCTCGGGATTGAGGAAGCGCTCGAACAGCAGGCCCCAGCGCAACGGGTCGAGATCGGTGATCGTGAGCGCCCAGGCAACGACCGAGCCGGCCCCGGAGCCGCGCCCGGGCCCGACCGGGATGCCCTCCCCCTTTGCCCACTGGATAAAATCGGCCACGATCAGGAAATAGCCGGGGTAGCCCATCTTCTCGATGATGCCGAGTTCGGTTTCGAGCCGCTCGCGATAGGGCCGGGCTGCGGCTTCCCTGTCCGCTTCCGACGCGCCCGCATCCACAACGTGACCGGCCAGCCGTTTTTCGAGGCCTGCGGCCGCCCGATGGCGCAGCTCGTCGGTCTCCGAGCGCCCGGCGTCGGAAACGAAATGCGGCAGGATCGGCGCCCTCGTCTCGGCCATAACGGCGCAGCGCTCGGCGATCGCCAGCGTATTGTCGAGCGCCTCTGGGATGTCGGCGAACTGGGCGCGCATTTCCTGGGCAGTCTTGAAGCGGAACTCCGGGGTCAGGCGCCGGCGGTCCGGCTCGTTGACCGAGGTGCCGCCGGCGATGCACAGCAGCGCATCGTGCGCCGCGAACATGCCTTCTTCGGCGAAAAACGCCTCGTTGGTCGCAACCAGCGGCAGGTCCAGCGCGTCGGCCAGCGCCAGCAGTCCGGGCTCGATCGCCGTCTCCTCGCGCACGCCCTGGCGGGCGATCTCGATATAGAGCCGGTCGCCGAAGATGGACTTGAGCCGGTCGCAGGCTGCCTCCGCCGCATCGCCCTGACCGGCCGCCAGATAGCGCCCAAGCGGACCCTGCACGCCGCCGGTCAGCGCGATCAGGCCGTCGCCATGGGCGGATATCGCCTCGCCCGGCACATGGGGCGAGGCCCCGGCGTCCACGGCCAGGAACGCCTGGGAGGTCAGTTTGAGCAAGTTCCGGTAGCCGGTTTCGTTCTGGGCCAGCAGGACGAGCCGGTCGAAGCTGGCGCGCTGGGGCCGGCCGGGTTCCGGCGTTTCAAAAGTGACCGAGAGCTGGCAGCCGATAATCGGCTGGACTCCGGCCTTGGCGCAGGTCTGGGAAAATTCCAGGGCGCCGAACAGGTTGTTGGTATCGGCGATCGCCACCGCCGGCATCCGGTTCGCTTTGCAGAGCGCCGCGATATCGGGGATCTTGAGCGCCCCTTCGGACAGCGAATAGGCGGAATGAACCCTGAGATGGACGAAATCGGCGTGGGTCATGGGCAGTCCGGCGCGGCGCTTGAGAGGGGCATGTCTTTTCTCGGCGCAAGCCTACACGCAATCCGGCGGCCGCGCGCCGCTTCGACACGCGGACGGAGCAGATTCCGGGGGATTATTCGGTGGAAAACCCGCCTTTATTCCCGGGGGCGCTCCTTCAGCCGGCCGTCGGCGATTTCGAGCACCCGGTCCATCCGCCCGGCGAGCGCCGGATTGTGGGTGGCGACCAGGGCGCCGATGCCACTGCCGCGCACCAGCTGCTCGAACTGCCGGAACACCCGCTCGGCTGTCGCCCGGTCGAGGTTGCCGGTCGGCTCGTCGGCGAGCAGCACCGACGGACGGTTGGCGAGAGCCCGGGCGATCGCAACGCGCTGCTGCTCGCCGCCGCTCAGTTGCGCCGGCCGGTGGCCGAGCCGGTCCTTCAGCCCCAGCGCCTCCAGCAGCTCCGCCGCCCGCGCCCGCGCCGCCGCCCTGCCGGCGCCGGCCAGCATCTGCGGCAGCATCGCATTTTCCTGCGCGCTGAATTCCGGCAACAGATGGTGGTACTGGTAGACGAAGCCCAGCGACCGGCCGCGCAGCAGCGCCCGTTGCTGGCCGGACAGGCCGCCGCACTCCTGCCCGCCAAGAGCGACCCGGCCGCCGTCCGGACGCTCGAGCAGGCCGGCGATATGCAGCAGGGTGGACTTGCCGGCGCCGGACGGGCCGACCAGCGCGACCATCTCGCCCGGCCGGATTTCCAGATCCACGCTGCGCAGAACTTCGATCTCGCGTCCGGCCTGCCGGAAGGTCTTGCTCACGCCCCGGAGCGCCAGCAGCGGCGCGTCGCCGGGCGCGGCCGGGGGCTCATTCATTGCGCAGGGCTTCCACCGGGTCGAGCCGCGAGGCCCGCCACGCCGGGTAGATCGTCGCGAGGAAGGTCAGCGCCAGCGCCATCGCCACGATCTGGACGACTTCCGGCAATTCGACCTTCGACGGCAGGTTCGACAGGAAATAGACCGTCGCCGGAAACAGTTCGGTGCCGAGCAGGTCTTCGATCCAGCGTTTGAAACGGTCGATATTGTAGGCCAGGCCGAGCCCGAGCAGCACGCCGAAAAAGGTGCCGGCCACGCCGATGGTCGCGCCGGTCATGAAGAACAGACGCATGATGTTGCCGCGCGTCGCGCCCATGGTGCACAGGATCGCGATGGCTTGGCCCTTCTGCTTCACCAGCATGATCATGCTCGAGACGATGTTGAACGCGGCCACGAGGATGATCAGGGTGAGGATCAGGAACATGACGTTCCGCTCGACCTTCAAGGCGCCGAAAAAGGTCGAGTGGATCTCCTGCCAGCTGCGCACGAACGTGCCCGGGATGCGCAAGTCCCGTATCAAGCCCGCCACCGCCTCGGCCCGGTCCGGGTCGTCGACCGCGATCTCGATATTGGTGACGCCCCGGTCGATCCTGAAGAACTCCTGCGCCGTGGCGAGCGGCATGAACAGATAGCCGCGGTCGTATTCCGACATGCCGACATCGAACCGCCCGGCGACGTCGAAAGAAGCGATGCCGGGCACGCAGCCGACCGGCGTCGGTTCGCACTTCGGCGAGAGCAGGCGGACGCGGCTGCCGGTCCCTGCGCCCAGATGGGCGGCCATGCGCTGGCCGAGGATCAGGGTGCCGTCTCCGAAACGCCCGAAGGCGCCGGGGCTCAGGCTTCCGCTCAGCAGGCGATGGCGTTTCAGGTCCTCCGGCGCGATGCCGCGGACGAAGGCGCCGGTGTTGCGCGCGCCGGCCGACGCCATGACCTGGCCGTCGACGACCGCCGCCGCGCTCAAGACGCCCTCGATCTTGCGGATCTTGCCGACCAGCCGGTCGTAGCCGCGGATCGGCCGGCCGTCGCCATAGACGACGACATGGCTGTTGAATCCGAGCACGCGCGACAGCAACTCGGCGCGGAAGCCGTTCATCACCGACATGACGACGATCAACGTCGCCACGCCGATGGTTATGCCGAGGAAGGCAAAGGCGGCGATGAGGGAGATGAACCCTTCGCTGCGCCGCGGCCGCAGATAGCGGAAGGCCAGCATGCGCTCGGCCGGCGAAAACACCGGGAAACGCCCTTCGCCCCCTGCCATGCGCGCGGCCTCAGGCCGAAAGCCGGGCGAGCGCCGACTCGGGCGTCAGTTCCTCCCTCGCACCGGTCTTGCGGTTCTTCAATTCCACCGTCCCGGCTTTCACGCCGCGCGGCCCGACCACGATCTGCCAGGGCAGGCCGATCAGGTCCATCCGCGCGAACTTGGCCCCGGCGCTGTCCTCGCTGTCGTCGTACAGGCATTCGACGCCGGCCGCGGCCAGCTGCCCGTACAGGCCGTCGCAGACCGAAACGCAGGCCGCGTCCGAGGCGCGCAGGTTGATGAGTCCGACCCGGAAGGGCGCGACCGACTCCGGCCAGATTATGCCGTCGGCATCGTGGCTCGCCTCGATGATGGCGCCCACCAGCCGCGACACGCCGATGCCGTAGGAGCCCATTTCGACCGGCACTTCCTTGCCGTCCGGTCCGGTCGCCACCGCCCCCATCGGCTCGGAATATTTGGCGCCGAAATAGAAGATATGGCCGACCTCGATGCCGCGCGCTTCGACCAGATCGCCGGGCGGCACCGGGCACGCTTCGGGATCGTGCTTCTCGTCGGCCGCCGCGTAGAGGCCGGTCCAGTGATCGACAATCGGCTGCAGGTCGCTGTCGTAGTCGACGTCTTCGGTGAAGATGTCGAAGGCGAGCATGTCCTTGTGGCAATAGACGGCGCTTTCGCCGGTCTCGGCCAGAATGATGAATTCGTGGCTCAGGTCGCCGCCGATCGGCCCGGTCTCGGCCTGCATCGGGATCGCCTGGAGCCCCATCCGCGCGAAGGTGCGCAGGTAGGAGACGAACATCTGGTTGTAGGCGTGGACCGCCGAGGGGTAATCGAGCGTGAAGGAATAGGCGTCCTTCATGTAGAATTCCCGGCCGCGCATGATGCCGAAGCGCGGCCGGACCTCGTCGCGGAACTTCCACTGGATATGGTAGAGATTCTTCGGCAGGTCGCGGTAGCTGCGGACCGACGAACGGAATATCTCGGTGATCAGCTCTTCGTTGGTCGGTCCGTAGAGCATGTCGCGCCCGTGGCGGTCCCGGATGCGCAGCATCTCCTTGCCGTAATCGTCGTAGCGGCCGGAGACGCGCCACAGGTCGGCCGACTGGATGGTCGGCATGAGCATCTCGACGGCGCCGGCCCGGTCCTGCTCTTCGCGCACGATCTGCTCGATCTTCTTGAGCACCCGGTAGCCGAGCGGCAGCCATGAATAGATGCCGGCGCTGGCCTGGCGCACCATGCCGGCCCGCAGCATGTAGCGGTGCGAGACGATCTGCGCCTCGGCGGGCGTTTCCTTCAGCGTCGGCAGGAAATAGCGGGTGAGGCGCATGGCGGCTCTATATCGGCTGGATAACGGATTGCGAACCGAACGGTCCGCTGAAGCATATCTGTTCGTGCCGCAAGGGTCCGGACTCTAAGGTCTCCAATGGGGCGAGGCAACGACGGGCCACGCTCAGAAATTCCCCAGATAGCTTTCCACGACCCAGCGGATGACGGCGGTCGCGGCTGCCGCAAGCACTGAGGTCGCCAGCGCCTTGCGCCACAGCATGGGCCGGACCGGGGCGCCGGCGTCGTGGCCTTTCTCCGGGGCGTCGTTGCGCTCCACGCCCCAGGGCAGCAGCATGAAGAAGAACAGCCACCAGACGATGGCGAAGACGACAACGGTTTCGACGATGCTCATGGGCGGCGGCGGCCGCGGATTTCAAACCTGCTCCAGTTCAACGAGCGTGCCGCAGAAATCCTTCGGGTGCAGGAACAGCACCGGCTTGTCGTGGGCGCCGATCCGGGGCTCGCCGTCGCCCAGCACCCGCGCCCCTTCCGCCAGCAGCCGGTCGCGCGCCGCCAGGATGTCGTCGACCTCGTAGCAGACATGGTGCATCCCGCCGGACGGGTTTTTCTCGAGGAACTTCGCGACCGGCGAGGCCTCGCCGAACGGGTGCAGCAGTTCGATCTTGGTGTTGTCCAGTTCGACGAACACGGTCGTGACGCCGTGGGCCGGCTGATCCTCCGGTTCCGACACGGCGGCGCCCAGCGTATCCCGGTAGGTCGCCGCGGCGGCGGCCAGGTCGGGGACGACGATGGCGACATGGTTGAGGCGGCCGATCATGCTTCTGCCCTTATTCTAGCGCCCGGGCAATCAAGGCCGGCGTCAGGCGAACGACATGGACATCGGTCGCCGGCCGCTTGCCGGTTTCGCTGCGGATCACCCGGCGTATCGCGGCCCGGACGGCCTGTTCAAGCTTTTCATCGTCGCGCCGCCCGGCCGGCGACAGGTCGTCCACCGCCTCGTCGACAGAATCGATCAGCGCGTCGTAGAGGGCATCGTCCCGCCCTTCGTCCTCGCCGCCCAGGCCGGCCAGCGTGACGACGGCGTCTTCCAGCAGTTCGCCCTTCGCGTCGACCACGACAGTCGCGACGGCGGCGCCGTTTTCCATCAGGCGGCGGCGTTCCCGGATCACCGGGCCGTCGACCGGGAGCAGATTCTCGCCTTCGACCGCGAGCCGGCCGCTGTGCACCTTTTCGACAATGGCCGCCGGGCCGGGCGCCAGGCGGACCATCTCGCCGTTGGTTGCGACAATCGCCTGGGGTGTCTGGCACCGGCGGGCCAGCCGGCGGTGTTCGTGCAGATGGCGGCGCTCGCCATGGACCGGCACGGCGATCTGCGGCCGGATCCACTGATACATGTCGACCAACTCGTCGCGGGCCGGATGGCCGCTGACATGGACGAAATGCTCCGATTCGGTAACGACCTCGACGCCCCGGTGCACCAGCATATCCTGCAAACGCGCGATGGCCCGCTCGTTGCCGGGAATCTTGCGCGAGGAAAAGACCACTGCGTCGCCCTCGTCGAAGCCGATCTTGGGGTGGCTGCCGGCGGCGATGCGGGCAAGCGCGGCGCGCGGCTCGCCCTGGCTGCCGGTGCAGGCGATCAAGACCTTGTGGCGTGGCAGCTTCGCCGCGTCTTCCTCGCCGAGAAAGCGCGGCCAGTCCCGAAGGTAGCCGTTTTCGCGGGCAGCATCGTTCATGCGCCAAAGCGACCGGCCGCACAGCGCCGCATGCCGTCCGGTCGCCTTGGCAACCGCGGCAATGGTCTCAAGCCGCGCGACATTCGAGGCGAAGGCGGCGATCGCGACCCGCCGTTCGAACCTGCCGACCAGGTCGATCAGGCTCTTCCGCACATCGGACTCCGACCCGGACCTGCCGTCCTCGAAGACGTTGGTCGAATCGCCGATCAGGGCCAGCACCCCGGCATCGCCGATGCCGCGCAGGGCCGCCTCGTCGACTGGCGCGCCGATCAGCGGTTCCGGATCCAGCTTCCAGTCGCCGGTGTGGAAGACGGCGCCCAGCGGCGTTCGGATCAGGAGCGCGTTCGGCTCGGGGATCGAGTGGGTCAGCCTCACGAGCTCGACGTTAAAGGGCCCGACATCGAACGGCGCGCCGGCCTCAATCGGTGTTATCCGGGCTTCGTCCTCCAGATCGGCCTCGGCCAGCTTGCGCCTGAGCACGGAGGCGGTAAAGCCGGTCGCATAGATCGGGCATTTCAGCCGCGGCCACAGATGAGGCACGGCGCCGATATGATCCTCGTGGGCATGGGTCAGCACCAGGCCCGCCAGACGATCCTTGCGTTCTACGATGAATTCCGGATCCGGCGTTATCACGTCGATGCCGGGAATTGTGGGATCGCCGAAGGTAACGCCAAGATCGACCATCAGCCAGCGGCCGCGATAGCCGAACAGGTTGAGGTTCATGCCAATCTCGCCGGCGCCGCCGAGTGGCAGGAAGTGGAGCGCGTCTCCACTCATGCGCGGTTGCGGGCGTGAACTTCCAGGAGGCCGCGCAGGGTGACGTCGCGGTCCTGGACGTCGATGGCGTCGGTTGCTTCGCAGAAAGTCTCGGCCAGGCCGCCGGTCGCCACCACCTTCATCGGCGCGCCGCGTTCTTCCTGGATGCGGCGGACCAGCCCTTCGATCAGGCCGACATAACCCCAGTAAACCCCGGATTGCATCGCCGGCACCGTCGCCGTCCCGATGACGGCAGGCGGGCGGCGCACGTCGATCCGCGGCAGTTGTTCGGCAGCCCGGTGCAGCGCATCGACGGAATGGGCGGCCGATGGCGCGATGGCCCCGCCGCAGTAGTTCCCGGCCTCATCGACCACATCCAGGGTCGTCGCCGTGCCGAAATCAATCACGATCAGCGGCCCGCCATGCCCGGCGAAGGCGCCGATAGCGTTGGCGATCCGGTCGGCGCCGACCTCTTCCGGCGCGTCGATCAGCAGCTCGATTCCCAGCGCGACGCCCGCGTCGCCGACCACCAGCGGTTCGACACCGAAATGGTCCCGGCACAGGGAGCGAAGGTTGAAATCGTTGCTCGGCACGACATTCGCGATCACCGCGGCGTCGACCGCGCGGCGCGCGAGCCCCTTCATGTCGAACAGCTGCATCATCCAGACGGCGAGTTCATCGGCCGTCCGGTCGCCCTTGGTGGCGCTGCGCCAGATGGCGCGCCATTCCGCACCGTCATGGACGCCGAACACGATGTTCGTGTTGCCGGAATCGATGGCGAGCAGCATCAGCGCCCCCCGGCGGCGAAGACTTCACCGCTGTGAACCTTCTCCGGGCCGCTCTCGGTGTCGAGGATGAGGGCGCCGTCCGGATCGAGGCCGCCGAAGCTGCCCTTGATGCTGCGGTCCGGCAGGACAACGCGAATCGCGCCGCCTAGCGGCCCGGCCCGGTCGAGCCACGCCCGGCGCACGCTGCCGAATCCGTCGTCCAGCCACTGCACCATCCACCCGTCGAGCGCCCGGCTGAGGACAGCCAGCACCGTCCCGGTATCGGGCGCCGCGCCGCCCTGCGCCGAAAGGCTCGTCGCGGGCCGCACCGCATCTGCCGGCGCACTGACGATATTGATCCCGATGCCAAGGACGATCCATTCGAGCGCGCCATCGGCGCCGATGGAGGATTCGGGCAGGATTCCGGCGATTTTCGCCCCATCGACCAGAACGTCGTTGGGCCATTTGCAGGTTATTGCCGCCGACCTGCCGGTCAAAGCGGCGACCGCATCGTAAACCGCCACGGCGGCGACATAGCCGATCTGCGCGGCGTGCCGGGGCGACAATGGCGGCCGGAACACGAAAGAGGCGTAAAGGTTGCCGCGCGGCGATTCCCATTGCCTGCTGTACCGCCCGCGGCCGGCTGTTTGCCTCTCGGCGAGGATTGCGGTGCGGTCCGGCGCGCCCTGCTGCGCCAGTTGCCGGGCTTCGTCGTTCGTGCTGGCGACGGAGCCGAAACGATGCAGACGAAAGCCGGGAGGCAGGGCCGCGGTCTGGCAGGGACCGCCCTCGGGGCGCGGGGTTTCCTGGGTCAGCGGTTTCACACGCCTAGCCGCCGGTCAGGCTGAACACCGCTGTATCGGCTGCGCCGACCAGAAGGCTGGGGAACAGGAAAAACAGCAGCGTCGCCATGCCGGCGACGAACTGGATGGCGCCGAGGTCGCGGCCGGGGCGCGGATCCAGCGCGTCCTCCGGCTCGTCGAAATACATCACCTTGACGATGCGGATGTAATAGTAGGCGCCGACCACGCTGGTCACCATGCCGATAACCGCGAGGAAATAGAGGCCGGCCTCGACCGCCGCCAGGAAGACGTAGAGCTTGGCGTAGAAACCGGCGAGCGGCGGGATGCCGGCCATGGAGAACATGAAGATCAGCATCATGCCCGCCATCATCGGATTGGTGCGCGACAGGCCGGTGAGGTCGCCGATCTCCTCCACCATCCGGCCGCTGCGCTGCATGGCCAGGATCGCGGCGAAGGCCCCCAGCGTCATCACCAGGTAGATCGCCATGTAGATGAGCACCGCGCTGTAGCCATCCTCCGTGCCGGCGGCCAGACCGACCAGGGCGTAGCCGACATGGCCGATCGAGCTGTAGGCCATCAGCCGCTTGATGTTGGTCTGGGCGATCGCGGCGAACGCGCCGAGCACCATCGACGCGATGGCGAGAACGATGACGATCTGGCTCCACTGTTCGACGAGGCCGCCGAACGGGCCGGCCAGCACACTCATGAACAGGCCCATCGCGGCGAGCTTGGGCGCGGCGGCGAAGAAGGCGGTGACCGGAGTCGGCGCGCCTTCGTAGACGTCGGGCGTCCACATGTGGAAGGGCACGGCGGAAACCTTGAAAGCCAGCCCGACCATGACGAAGACCAGCCCGACCACCAGCCCCACCGACGGCGCGGACGCGCCGGTCAGTTGCGCGGCCAGGCCGGTGAAAGCCGTGGTGCCGCTGAAGCCGTAGACCAGGGAGGCGCCGAACAGGAGCATCCCGGAAGCCAGCGCGCCGAGGACGAAATATTTCAGTCCGGCTTCGCTCGATTTGACAGAATCGCGCCGGATCGCGGCGACGACGTAGAGCGACAGGCTCTGCAGTTCCAGGCCGATATAAAGGGACAGCAGGTCGCTGGCCGAGACCATGACCATCATGCCGAGCGCCGCCAGCACGATCAGCACCGGATATTCGAACCGGTCGATTCCCTCGCGCGCGTTGTAGCCGATCGACAGGACGATCCCGACGGCTGCGGCCAGCAGAATGCCGACCTTCAGGAATGTCGTGTACCCGTTGCTCACGAACATGCCGGCAAAGGCGGACCGGCTATCGCCCGGCGACATCCAGACCGTGATGACGGCTGCGGCCACCAGCACCAGGACCGACAGCGCCGAGACCAGCCGGAACGAGCCTTCGCCGCGGAACACGCCGATCATCAGCAGGACCATCGCCGCCGCGGCGACGAACATTTCCGACGTGGCATATTCGATATTCGGCAGGATCATGGCGCCGCTCCCCTAGCGCGCCGCGAAGCAGGCTTCGTTGGCCCGGCACACACCGGCCTTGAAGCTCGTCAGTAGGTTTTTCACCGAAGCGTCGAATACGTCGAGGAACGGCTCCGGCCAGATGCCCATCCACAGCACCAGGATGACCAGCGGCGCGAAGATTGCGACCTCGCGCGGGTGGAGGTCTTTCATGCGCATCAGGTCCGGCTTGACCAGTTCGCCGAAGATGATCCTGCGGTAGAGCCACAGCATGTAGGCCGCGCCGAGGATCACGCCGGTTGCCGCCAGGGCGGCGGCCCAGACATTGACCTGGAAAACCCCGAACAGCACAAGGAACTCGCCGACGAAGCCGCTCGTGCCCGGCAGGCCGACCGAAGCCAGCGTGAACACCATGAACACCGCGGCGTATCTCGGCATGCGATGAACCAGCCCGCCGTAGCGGTCGATCCGCCGTGTGTGCAGACGGTCGTAGACCACGCCGACGCACAGGAAGAGCGCGGCCGAGACGATGCCGTGGGACAGCATCTGGAACATGGCGCCGGAGACCGCCTGTTCGCCCAACAGGTTATCGGGCAGGTTGCCGGCGCTGAGCTGTGCCGTCGCCGCGAAGATGCCGAGCGTTACGAAGCCCATATGGGCGACCGACGAATAGGCGATCAGCTTCTTCATATCCTCCTGGGCCAGAGCGACCAAGGAGGTGTAGATGATCGCGACGATGCTGAGCGTGTAGACCAGCGGCGCGAAATAGACCGAGGCGTCGGGGAACAAGGGCAGCGAAAAGCGCAGGAAGCCGTAGCCGCCCATTTTCAGCAGCACGCCGGCGAGAATGACCGAGCCGGCCGTCGGCGCCTCGACATGGGCGTCCGGCAGCCAGGTGTGAACCGGCCACATCGGCACCTTCACGGCGAATGAGGCGAAGAAGGCCAGCCAGAGCCATTTCTGCGCTTCGGCGCTGAAGCCGGTTTCCCGGGCGAATTTCAGGAGTTCGACGATGTCGGTCGTGCCCTGGCCGGCCGATTTGCTGAGGAAGTAGATCGCCATGACGGCGACCAGCATCAGCACCGAGCCGAGCAGCGTGTAGAGGAAGAACTTGAACGCCGAATAGACCCGCCGGTCGCCGCCCCAGACGCCGATGATCAGGAACATCGGCAGCAGGACGCCTTCGAAGAAAACGTAGAAGGTGACGAGATCCAGGGCGCAGAAGGTGCCGACCATGAAGGTTTCGAGCACCAGGAACGCCGCCATGTATTCGCGCACCCGGGATTTGATTTCCCAGCTGCACAGGATGCAGATCGGCGTCAGCAGGGTCGACAGCAGGACGAACATCATCGAGATGCCGTCCACGCCCATATGGTAGTTCAGCGTGTAGCCGCCGGGGAACTTGAACCAGGCCGCCTTTTCGACGAACTGGAAATCCGCGGTTCCGGTCTCGAAGTTGATCCAGATCAGAAGCGAGATCAGGAAGGTCGCGAGCGAGGCCCAGAGCGCGAGCCAGCGCGCGTTGCGATCCGTCGCCTCCCGGTCGCCGCGCACCATGACCAGGATGAGCAGCGCCCCGACGAGCGGGGCGAACGTGACGATGCTGAGAAGCGGCCAGGACTCCATCGTCTAGCCCCACAGCCCGAAGACGAAGAGGGAAACGAAGCCGAACGCGCCGATCAGCACTGCAAAGGCATAGTGATAGACGTAACCGGTCTGGAGCAGGGCGGCGAGCCGCGAGCCGCTCAGGGTCGCGACCGCGGCGCCGTCCGGGCCGAAGCGGTCGATGGTGCCGCCGTCGCCCCTCTTCCAGAGTCCGCGGCCGACGATCATGGCGGGACGCACGAAGAGCCGGTCGAAAAGCTCGTCGAAATACCACTTGTTGAGCAGGAAATAGTAGAGGCCGCGGAACTGCTTGGCCAACGCCTTGGGCCAGGCCGGCCGCAGCATGTACATCGCATAGGCGAGCCCGATTCCGCCGAGCCCGGCGACCACGGGCAGAACCTTGACCCAGGCCGGCACATTATGCGCGGCGTCCAGGATTGCGCCGTTCTCCCGCATGTAGATCGAATCGCCCCAGAAGCCGGACCAGTCGCTGCCGGCGAACCAGCCGACGGCGAGCGCGCCGGCAAAGACCGAGCCGAGCGCGAGCAGGAACAGCGGCGCCAGCATGACCGTCGGCGATTCGTGGACGTGGGCCTGGACCTCGGCCGGGGCGCGGCTCTCGCCGTGGAAGGTCATGATGATGAGCCGCCAGGAATAGAAGGCGGTCATGACCGCCGCGGCAATGCCCATCCAGAAGGCGAACAGCCCGAGACCGGTATGGGCGCCGAACGCCGCCTCGAGGATCAGGTCCTTGGAATAGAAGCCGGCGAAGCCGAAGACGAACGGGATGCCGACCCCGGCCAGCGCCAGCGAGCCGATCCACATCAGGACGTAGGTCGTCGTCATCTTGCGCCAGAGGCCGCCCATGCGCCGCATGTCCTGCTCGTCCGACATGCCGTGGATGACCGAGCCGGAGCCGAGGAACAGCAGCGCCTTGAAGAAGGCATGGGTCATCAGGTGGAACATCGCCACCGGATAGGCGCCGATGCCGGCTGCGAAAAACATGTAGCCGAGCTGCGAGCAGGTCGAATAGGCGATGACCCGCTTGATATCGTTCTGCACGAGGCCGACCGTCGCGGCGAAAAAGGCGGTAAATGCGCCGACGGTGACGACGATCGCCAGAGCCAGCGGCGCGAATTCGAACATCGGCGAGAGGCGGCAGACCATGAACACGCCGGCCGTCACCATGGTGGCGGCGTGGATCAGCGCGGAGACCGGCGTCGGGCCCTCCATCGCGTCGGGCAGCCAGGTGTGCAGCAGGATCTGGGCGGACTTGCCCATGGCGCCGATGAACAGGAGGATGCAGGTCCAGTCGAGCGCGGTCTGGCCGTCGATGACGTAGCCGCCGACGGTCGTGATTTCCTTGCCCGGAAGCTCCCGCGCCGCCGGCAGCACGGTCGAGAAATCGAGCGAGCCGAAAATGGCGAACACGGCGAAGATGCCGAGCGCGAAGCCGAAATCGCCGATCCGGTTGACCAGGAAGGCTTTGATGGCGGCGGCGTTCGCAGTCTCGCGCTTGTACCAGAAGCCGATCAGCAGGTAGGAGCACAGGCCGACGCCCTCCCAGCCGAAAAACATCTGGGCGAAATTTTCCGCCGTCACCAGCATCAGCATCGAGAAGGTGAACAGGCTGAGATAGGCGAAGAACCGCGGCTTGTGCGGATCGTGGCCCATATAGCCGATCGAATAGACATGGACGACGGCCGAGACCAGCGTCACCACCACGACCATGACGGCGGCCAGCGTATCGAAGCGCAGCGCCCAGTCGACGCTCAACTCGCCCGACGCCATCCAGGTAAACAGGCGGATCGGTTCCTGCGGGCCGGTCTTGGCGAAACCGACCTGGTACAGGATGATTCCACCGAGGACTGCCGAGACGACGAGCAGGCCCGACGTGATATACATCGAGGCCCGGTCCCCGATCCGCCGGCCGAACAGCCCCGCGATGACGGCGCCGATCAGCGGCAGGAAAATGGCGGCAACGTACATGCCGCGCTCAGCCTTTCATGACGTTGACGTCTTCCACCGCGATGGAGCCGCGGTTGCGGAAGTAGATGACGAGGATGGCGAGCCCGATAGCGGCCTCGGCGGCGGCCACGGTCAGCACGAACATCGCGAAAATCTGGCCGACCAGATCTTTCAGCGCCCAGGAGAAGGCGACCAGGTTGATATTGACGGCGAGCAGGATCAGCTCGACCGACATCAGGATGATGATGACGTTCTTCCGGTTCAGGAAAATGCCGAAGATCCCGATGGTGAACAGGATCGCGGCAACCGTCAGGTAGTGCGCGAGGCCGATCTCCCACATCGCGTCAGACGCCCTCCCCCGGCTGCACTTGCTTGAGCTCCACCGTCTCCTCGCTGCGCCGGCGGACCTGCTCGCCGATCTTCTGCTTGCGCACGCCGGGGCGCTGGCGCAGCGTCAGCACGATGGCGCCGACCATGGCGACGAACAGCACCATGCCGGCGAGCTGGAACAGGTAGATGTATTTGGTGTAGAGCAGCCGGCCGATCATCTCGGTGTTGGTGAGCGCGCTGCCCTCCGGCACCTTCTCCGCCAGGGCGCCCTCGACCCCGGGGGCGACCGCCCAGATGCCGCCGACGAAGATGATTTCTCCCAGCAGAATCGCGGCGATCAGGCCGCCGATCGGCAGATAGCGCTGAAAGCCCTCGCGCAGTTCGACGAAATTGATGTCCAGCATCATCACGACGAACAGGAACAGCACCGCGACCGCGCCGACATAGACGATCACCAGGATCATCGCCAGGAACTCGGCCCCGGTCAGCACGAACAGCCCGGCGGCGTTGAAGAAGGTCAACACCAGGAACAGCACGGAATGGACCGGGTTGCGCGCCGTGACGACCATCACGGCGGCGGCAACGGCGACAAAGGCGAACAGATAGAAGGCGATGGCTTGCAGGATCATCGGGCGCTACCGGTAGGGCGCATCGGCAGCGAGCGCCTGCGCAATTTCGGTTTCCCAACGGTCGCCGTTCGCCAGCAGTTTCTCCTTGTTGTACATCAGCTCTTCGCGGGTCTCGGCCGCAAATTCGAAGTTCGGCCCTTCGACGATGGCATCCACCGGGCAGGCTTCCTGGCAGAAGCCGCAATAGATGCATTTCGTCATGTCGATATCGTAGCGGGTTGTCCGGCGGCTGCCGTCGTCGCGCGGCTCGGCCTCGATGGTGATGGCCTGGGCCGGGCAGATCGCCTCGCACAATTTGCACGCGATGCAGCGCTCCTCGCCGTTCGAATAGCGGCGCAGCACATGTTCGCCCCGGAAGCGCGGACTGAGCGGACCCTTCTCGTAGGGGTAGTTGATCGTCACCTTGGGCTTGAAGAAATAGACCAGCGTCTTCCACAGGCCGACGCCGATCTCCCAGAGCAGGACGGTTCGCACCGTGCGCAGCATGGTTCCTCTCCCTATGCCGGCAGCCAGCCGGCGTACAGCAGCACGCCGGCATAGGCCACCACGGCAACGAGCGACAGGGGCAGAAAGACTTTCCAGCCCAGCCGCATCAACTGGTCGTAGCGATAGCGCGGCAGCGTTGCGCGCACCCAGATGAACACGAACAGCAGGAACGCGATTTTCAGGGCCAGCCAGATCGGCCCGGGAATCCAGTTCAGCCACCACACGTCGAGCGGCGGCAGCCAGCCGCCCATGAACAGGACGGCGGTGATGCCGCTCATCATGATCATGTTGATATATTCGCCGAGGAAGAACAGGGCGAAGGGAAAGGCGGAATATTCGACGAAATAGCCGGCGACCAGTTCGGCCTCGGCTTCCGGCAGGTCGAAGGGATGGCGGTTGGTCTCGGCCAGCGCCGAGATGAAGAACACGACGAACATCGGCGCCAGCGGAATCCAGTACCAGTTCCAGAAGCCGCCCTGCTGGGCCAGCACAATTTCCGACAGGTTGAGCGACCCGGCCGCGATCAGCACGGTAATCATCACGAAGCCGATGGAGACTTCGTAGGACACCATCTGCGCCGCCGAGCGCAGCGCGCCGAGGAAGGCGTAGCGCGAGTTGCTCGCCCAGCCAGCCATGATGATGCCGTATACGCCCATCGAGGAGATCGCGAACAGGTAGAGCACGCCGACATTGATGTTGGACAGCACCCAGATGCCGCTCTCGCTCTGGCCCAGCGGAATCACGGCCCAGGCAACCAGGGCGAGCGTGAAGGTGAGCACCGGCGCGAACAGGAACACCGCCCGGTTGGCGCCGGACGGGATGACCGTCTCCTTCATCAGCAGCTTGAGGCCGTCGGCCATCGGCTGCAGCAGGCCGAACGGCCCGACGACGTTCGGCCCCTTGCGCAGCATCATGGCGGCGAGGACCTTGCGTTCGTACCAGGTGAGTAATGCCATGCCGACCAGCAGCGGGACGACGATCAGCAGGATCCAGCCGATCAGGATCAGCGCCGGCAGGGCGTAGCCTTCCCAGAAGACCATCATGGGGGCGCTACCCGTCCGTGCCCGTGCGGGCGCCGTCCGCCAGCGCCTGGCGCATCTGCGTGCATTTCGCCATTGTCTCGGAACAGCGGCTGATCGGGTCCGTCATGTAGAAATTCCCGACCGGCGAGCGGAACGGCGCCGGGTCAGGTTCTGCGTCTGCAGCGGGATCGCCGAACGCCTCCCACGGAGCCGGCACGATCTCGTCCACAAGGTCGAACACCGGATTGGCTTCGGACAACCGGGCGCGGACCTGCGCCAGCGAATCGTAGGGCAGCTTGTGGCCGGCAACCTCGGAGAAGGCGCGGACGACGGTCCAGTCCTCGCGCGCATCGCCGGGTGGAAAGATGCCCAGCGCCGTGCGCTGCGGCCGGCCTTCCACATTCACATAGGTGGCGCTTTTTTCGGTGTAGGCCGCGCCCGGCAGAATCACGTCGGCCCGGCTCGCGCCGGCATCGCCGTGATGGCCCTGATAGACCGTGAAGGCCTCGCCCAGCCGGTCCATATCGATCTCGTCGGCGCCGAGCAGCCAGACCAGGCCGATCTCGCCCTTGGCCGCGCCGTCCAGAATCGCAGCGGTATCGCGGCCGCCCGGCCCCGGCGCAAAGCCGAGATCGAGCCCGCCGACCCGCGAGGCCGCGGTGTGCAGCACGTTAAAGCCGTTCCAGCCGTCCCGCACCATGCCGGACCGCTCGGCCACCTGGCGCGCAAGACCGAGCAGCACCGCGCCGTCTTCGCGCGCCAGCGCGCCGGGGCCAACGATCAGCATCGGCCGTTCGGCGCCTTCCAGCACTTCGGCGAAACGATGGTCGCCGTCTGCGACGGCGCGCAGCGTTTCCGCGCCATTGCCCAGATGGTCGGTGCGATAGGTCAGATCGGCTGCTTCGCCGATCAGGCCGATCCTGAATCCGCCCGCCCGCCAGCGCCGCCGGATGCGCGCGTTCAGCACCGCGGCCTCGATCCGCGGATTGGCGCCGATCAGCAAAAGCGCATCGGCCTCGTCGATGCCGGCGATGCCGTTGTTGAACAGGTAGCTGGCGCGTACCGCCGGATCGACCTTCGCCCCGTCCTGTCGGCAGTCGATATTCTCCGACCCGCAGGCTGCAAACAGGTCTTTCAGCGCGATCATGGCCTCGCAGTCGGCCTGGTCGCCGGCGATCGCCGCCATGCCCGCGCCGCCACTCCCGGCAATTTTGTCGGCGATCGCGGCGAAGGCCTCGTCCCATGAAGCGGGCTCGAGCTTGCCGCCGCGCCGGACATAGGGCCGGTCGAGCCGCTGGCGTTTCAGCCCGTCGCAGGCAAAACGCGTCTTGTCGGAGATCCACTCCTCGTTGATGTCGTCGTTGAGCCGCGGCAGAACCCGCATGACCTCCGCGCCGCGGCTGTCGACCCGGATGTTGGAGCCGACGGCATCCATGACGTCGACGGATTCGGTCTTGCGCAACTCCCACGACCGCGCCGTGAAGGCGTAGGGCTTGGAGGTCAGCGCGCCGACCGGGCACAGGTCGATCACGTTGCCCGACATTTCAGACGTCAGCGAGCGCTCCAGATAGGTCGCGATCTCCATATGCTCGCCGCGGTGCAGCGCGCCGATCTCCTCGACGCCGGCGACTTCTTCGGCAAAGCGGATGCAGCGGGTGCAATGGATGCAGCGGGTCATGATGGTCTTGACCAGCGGCCCCATTTCCTTGTCGTGGACGGCCCGCTTGTTCTCCTCGAAGCGGGTGCGGTCGTGGCCATAGGCCATCGCCTGGTCCTGCAGGTCGCATTCGCCGCCCTGGTCGCAGATCGGGCAATCGAGCGGATGGTTGATCAGCAGGAACTCCATCACGCCGCGGCGGGCCTTGATGGTCTTCTCCGAATCGGTGAGGACGACCATGCCGTCCAGCACGGGCTGGGCGCAGGAGGCGACCGGCTTGGGCGCCTTCTCGACCTCCACGAGGCACATGCGGCAATTGCCGGCGATCGACAGCCGCTCGTGGAAACAGAAATGCGGCACTTCCTTGCCGATCGACTGCAACGCCTGAAACAGGGTCAGGCGACCGTCGACCTCATGCTGTTCGCCGTTGACGGTGATCGTTGCCATCGCGCTTACGCCGCTACCTTGCGTTCGAGGATGCGGCGCTCCAGTTCGGGCCGGAAATGCCGGATCAGGCCCTGGATCGGCCAGGCCGCCGCGTCGCCGAGGGCGCAGATCGTGTGCCCCTCGACCTGGCGGGTCACTTCTTCCAGCATGTCGATTTCGCCGATGTCTGCATCGCCGCGCACCAGCCGCGTCATGACGCGCCACATCCAGCCGGTGCCTTCCCGGCACGGCGTACACTGGCCGCAGCTTTCGTGCATGTAGAATTTGGACAGGCGGCAGATCGCGTTCACGATATCCGTCGACTTGTCCATCACGATGACTGCCGCGGTGCCGAGGCCCGACTTGAGGCCGGCCAATGTATCGAAATCCATCGGCAGATCCTGGCAGATGTCGGACGGCAGGCACGGTACCGATGAGCCGCCGGGAATGACGGCGAGCAGGTTGTCCCAGCCGCCGCGCACGCCGCCCGCATGTTTCTCGATCAGTTCCCGGAAGGGAATGCCCATCGCCTCTTCGACATTGCACGGCGAGTTCACATGGCCGGAGATGCAGAAGAGCTTGGTGCCGGTGTTGCGCGCATCGCGGCCGATGCCGGCGAACCAGGACGGTCCCCGGCGCAGGATCGTCGGCGCGACGGCGATCGATTCGACATTGTTGACGGTGGTCGGGCAGCCATAGAGGCCGGCGTTGGCCGGAAACGGCGGCTTGAGGCGCGGCTGCCCCTTCTTGCCTTCGAGGCTTTCCAGCAACGCCGTTTCCTCGCCGCAGATATAGGCGCCGGCGCCGCGGTGGACGTGGATGTCGAAATCCCAGCCCGAACCGCAGGCGTTGCTGCCGATCAGCCCGGCGCCGTAGGCCTGGTCGACGGCGGCCTGCAACCGTTCGGCCTCAAGGTAGAACTCGCCCCGGACATAGATGTAGGCCGTGTTGGCGCCCATGGCGAAGCCGGCGATCAGGCAGCCCTCGACCAGCTTGTGCGGATCGTGGCGCATGATGTCCCGGTCCTTGCAGGTGCCGGGCTCGGATTCGTCGGCGTTGACGACCAGATAGTGCGGGCGGCCGTCGCGCTTGTCGTCCGGCGGCATGAACGACCATTTGAGGCCGGTCGGGAAGCCCGCCCCGCCCCGGCCGCGCAGGCCGGAATCCTTGATCTGCTGGCAGATCCAGGCGCGGCCCTGCCCGATGAACCAGGCCGTCTGGTCCCAGTCGCCCCGGCGGCGCGCGCCTTCCAGGCCCCAATCGTCGAAGCCGTAGAGGTTGGTGAAGATGCGGTCGCGATCGTCGAGCATCAGGCGCCGCCCTCCCCTGCAGCCGCATTTTCCAGCGCCGCGGCCTGCGCAACCCAATCGCCGCGGTCGGCCCGGCCGCCGAGCTTCAGCGCCCCGTTCACCCAGTCTTTTTCTTCAGGCGTCCAGGCGGCGATCTGGTCGAAGTGATAAATGCCGATGCCATGCAGCGCACTCTCGATCCTCGGGCCGAGGCCCTTGATCCGGGTCAGCGCATCGGCATTGCCGCCGCGCGGTCCTTCGAGCGCGGGCGGCCGGCCTTCGTTTTCGGCCGGCGCCGGCGACGGTGCTTCGGCGGATACCGGGATGCCGGCGCCGTTCAACCCATAGACGACCTCGGGGTCGAAAGGAGTCGGGGCCGGCACGTCGGTCAGGGTGCGGGCGCCGTCTTCCGGTTCCGAGGAATGGCGCCCGACCAGGGAGCCGGTCGGCAGCTCGCCGCCATTTTTCAGAGTGCGCAGGAGGCCGGAAAAATTCTCGTAGGTCAGGTCCTCGACGAAATCGTCGTTCACCTGGACCATCGGCGCGTTCACGCAGGCGCCGAGGCACTCGACTTCGCTGCAGGTGAACAGCCCGTCTTCGCTGGTCTCGCCGGGCCCGATGCCGGTTTCGTCGCGGATCGCGCGGAACACTTCGCCAACGCCGCGCAACATGCAGGGAGTCGTGCCGCACACCTGGAGATGGTGCCGGCCGACCGGGGCCAGGTTGATCATGGTGTAGAAGGTCGCGACTTCCATCACCCGGATCTTCGCCATGCCCAGCCGTCCGGCGATATGCTCGATCGCAGCCTGGGGAACCCAGCCGCCGTGCTGACGCTGCGCCAGGTCGAGCAGCGGCAGGACCGCGCTGGCCTGCCGGCCTTCCGGATAGCGGGCGACCGCCCTGTCCACCGCCCGGCCGTGCTCGCCGTCGAAGGCGAAGCTGTCCGGCTGCTCGACGGCGGCGCCTGCCGCGGGCCCGCTCACCGGTCGACCTCGCCGAACACGACGTCCATGGAGCCGACGATGGCGCAGACATCCGCCAGCATGTGGCCTTTCGACATGAATTCGGTCGCCTGGAGATGGGCAAAGCCCGGCGCCCGGATCTTGCAGCGGTAGGGTTTGTTGGTGCCGTCGGCGACCAGATAGACGCCGAACTCGCCCTTCGGCGCCTCGACGGCGGAGTAGGTCTCGCCGGCCGGGACGCGATAGCCCTCGGTGTAGAGCTTGAAATGGTGGATCAGCGCCTCCATCGAGCGCTTCATCTCACCCCGTTTTGGCGGCGTCACCTTGTTGTCGTCCGCCGCCACCGCCCCGTCCAGCGTCTCCAGCCGGTCGAGCGCCTGGTCGATGATGCGCAGGCTCTGGCGCATCTCCTCGACGCGCACGAGGTAGCGGTCGTAGCAATCGCCGTTCCGGCCGACTGGAATATCGAAATCGTAGGCCTCGTAGCCGTCGTAGGGCTGGGCCTTGCGCAGGTCCCAGGCGAGGCCGGAGGCGCGCAGCATCGGGCCCGAGAAGCCCCAGTCGAGAGCATCTTTCGCGTCGACGACGCCGATATCGACCGAGCGCTGCTTGAAAATGCGATTCTCGGTCAGCAGCGTCTCGATATCGTCGACGATCTTCGGGAAGGCCGCGCGCCATTCCCGGATGTCGCCGATCAGCCCGGCCGGCAAATCCCGATGCACGCCGCCGGGCCGGAAATAGGCCGCATGGAGCCGCGCGCCGCAGACGCGCTCGTAGAATGCCATGAGCTTTTCGCGCTCTTCGAAGGCCCACAGGAAGGGCGTCAGCGCGCCCACGTCCATGGCGTAGGCCGGCACGTTCAGCAGATGGTTCAGCACCCGGCCTATTTCGGCGTAAAGCACCCGGATCGCCTGGCCGCGCGGCGGGACTTCCAGATCCAGCAGCTTTTCCGTCGCCAGGGCGAAGGCATGCTCCTGGTTCATCGGCGCGACATAGTCGAGCCGGTCGAAATAGGGCACGGCCTGCAGATAGGTTTTCTGCTCGATCAGCTTTTCGGTGCCGCGGTGCAGCAGGCCGATATGCGGGTCGGCGCGCTCGACGATCTCGCCGTCCATCTCCAGCACCAGGCGCAGCACGCCGTGCGCCGCCGGATGCTGGGGCCCGAAATTCAGGTTGAGATTTTTGATCTCGACCTCGCCGGGCCTGAGATCGCCCGCAGCCCCGGCCGCCGTCGGTCCGTCAGGCATGGCCCTGGTCCTCCGCCGCGCCGGCCTGTCCGGCCTTCTCGTCACCCGGCGCAGACGGCGGCAGGCCGCGCGTCATGCCTTCCCAGGGCGAGAGGAAATCGAACGTCCGGTAATCCTGCTGCAAGGTCACGGGCTCGTAGACCACCCGCTTCTGTTCCTCGTCGTAGCGCACCTCGACGAAGCCGGTGAGCGGGAAATCCTTGCGCAGGGGATGGCCGTCGAAACCGTAGTCGGTCAACAGGCGGCGCAGGTCCGGGTTGTCCGAGAAATAGATGCCGTACAGATCCCACGCCTCGCGCTCGAACCAGCCGGCGGCGCTGAAAACCTCAGCGACCGAGGGCACCGGCGTCTCCTCGTCGGTATGAACCTTGACCCGGCAACGCAGGTTCGAGGTCACGCTCAGCAGGTTGTAGACGACGTCGAAGCGCCGTTCGCGCGCCGGCCAGTCGACGCCGCAGAGATCGACCAGGCAGGTGAAGGCGCAGTTCGGATCGTCGCGCAGCCGGGTCAGCGCCTTGACGATGGAAGCCCGGCCGACCGTAACGCACAGTTCGCCGCGCACGATATCCGCCTCGATCGCCTCCGGCGACAGGACGGCGAGGACATGCTCTTTCAGGTCTTGGAGCGCTTCCAGGGACATCGGCTGCCGGGGTTTCGCGGTCTAACGCGCAAAGGTCGCCGTGCGGCGGATCTTTTTCTGAAGCTGCAGCACGCCGTACAGCAGCGCTTCGGCGGTCGGCGGGCAGCCGGGCACATAGATGTCGACCGGCACGATCCGGTCGCAGCCGCGCACCACCGAATAGGAATAGTGGTAGTAGCCGCCGCCGTTGGCGCAGGAGCCCATCGAGATCACCCAGCGCGGCTCGGCCATCTGGTCGTAGACCCGGCGCAGCGCCGGCGCCATCTTGTTGGTCAGCGTCCCGGCCACGATCATCACGTCCGACTGGCGCGGGCTGGGGAAGAACACCGTGCCGAACCGGTCGAGATCGTAGCGGCTGGCGCCGGTGTGCATCATCTCGACGGCGCAGCAGGCCAGCCCGAAGGTCATCGGCCAGAGCGAGCCGGACTGGGCCCAGCCGACCAGCGAATCCAGGCTGGAGACGACAAAGCCCTTCGACTGGAACTCCTTGTCCAGAAAGGCGTCGAGCTCGGGCAGTTTCGCCGGAGCGCCGGCCGCAGCGGCATCCGGGGCGTCAGGAGCGGCTATTCCCATTCCAGCGCCCCCTTCTTCCATTCATAGACGAAGCCGACGGTCAGAATGACCAGGAACACCACCATGGACCAGAAGCCGAAATGCTGGGTCTCCGACAGCGTGATCGCCCAGGGGAACAGGAAGGCGACTTCGAGGTCGAAAATGATGAACAGGATGGCGACGAGATAGAAGCGCACGTCGAACTGGCCGCGCGAATCCTCGAAGGCGTCGAAACCGCATTCGTAAGCCGCCAGCTTTTCCGAATAGGGCTTCTGTTTCGCCAGAATCCACGAGGCGGCGACCATCGCCAGGGCCAGCCCCAGGGCAATCCCCAGAAAGATGGCGATCGGCAGATATTCGGCAAGAATGTCGCTCATCTGTCCCGCAAGGGTTGCCTTGTTCTTGCGGCGCAACGCGGCGTTACGCCGACGCCGTCCGCGCACGCAAACGCGCGCCCGCGGCCCCGACCCGGACGAACCGGTTATAGGGCCGGCGGTCTCGATTGCAAAGCCTTACCACGGTCCCGTTTGGCCGCATACCGGGCACGCGCCGGTTCGGCGGCGGCGGCACGGCAAATCTTCGTGATCGCGGCGTTTTGGAAACCCGGATTACCGGGGGCGGTGGCGGGAGTGACGGGACTCGAACCCGCGGCCTCCGGCGTGACAGGCCGGCGCTCTAACCAAACTGAGCTACACCCCCGCAGCAGGCGCGGCGCGCGGCCGGAATGTGCTCCGGAATGCGTTCCGGAAAGCGCCCCGGAATGCGTACCATCGTGCGCCTATGCAGAGCGCGGCATGTAGCGCCGCCCCCGACGGGTGTCAAGCGAACGGCCGGGCGTGTCGTGGTGATCGCTATGATGCGCCCGCTCTCTCGATCTTGTCGGCGAACCGCTGGCGCGCCGGCGGCAGGGGGCGGTCGTGGGGCGCGAAGACATGCCGTTCGAGGAAATGGCCGCTCAGCTTCAGCCCGTCGTCGATGTCGGGCCACGAAACGCCCGCCGATCCTCTCCCCGACCGTTCCCCGGCATCGGCCCCGCCGTTCAGGAAATCCGGCAGGCGCAGCAGCCGGTCGGCATAGGGCTCGCCCGCCGACAGGCTGACGGCCCGGCCGCTGTTCGGCGACACATAAGCCAGCCGGTCGTTGCGGCCGGTGGCCGCGCAGCGTTCGAGATCGAGCCCGAAACCGAGCTCGCCCAGCAGCGCGATTTCCCACGCGACATAGGCTTCGCCCCAGTCCTCGCGCTCCAGGGCCTCCAGCAGCGCCAGCAGGCCGCGATAGACGGCGGGCGCCGGGGCCCGCTCCGGCAGCGACGCTTCGGCAACGGCACAGGCGGCGCCGATCCCGGCAAGGCGCAGCGGATCGTCGATCCATTGCCCGGCCCGGCCGGTCACGAGTTCCGCCTTCAGCGTGCCGAGATTCTCTGCGAGCCGGGCACGCCAGGTCGCCCGCACCTCGTTGCCCGGCTGATAGACCGGCATTTGCCGCCGCGAGGCGCCGCCATGGGCGAGCCCGGCATGGCGGCCGTGTTCCGCGGTCAGCAGCTGCACGACAAGGCTGCTCTCGCCGTGGCGCCGGGCAGACAGGACAATGGCGTCGTCGGTCCATTCCATGCGGGAAGATATGGCGTTGGGCGGTGGGCGACGGCAAGCGCCAAGGCATAACCGGGTAGACCGTTCGCAAAGGCGGAATGCGGCAGAAAATGGTAGCGGAGGAGGGACTTGAACCCCCGACACGCGGATTATGATTCCGCTGCTCTAACCAGCTGAGCTACTCCGCCCCAATCCTGTCGCACGCGGGGCCGGAAATCCGGCGGCGGCGGGCGGCGGACAGAGCCGGTGGCTGCCGCCCGGAACACCCGCCCTGCGGGACGCGGCGAAATAGGTTCAAGGTCCGGCGGCTGTCAAGCCGGCCCTTGATTCGTCGCGGTCACTCGACCCGATTGTCTGGAGCGTTGCGGCGTGGAAGGCACCGTCGCCCGCCCTTCGATATGCCGCCTGCGGCGGCTACTCAGGACGAGGGTGAGGGTAGTGCCATCGCAGCAAATCAATATCGAAATCCCCTCATCCCGAGTAGCCCCGGATTTTTTCCGGGGCGTATCGAGGGGCGATCCAGCCGCCGCCGAGGAGGCGCGTGCCGTCGTAGAGCACCGCGGCCTGGCCGGCCGAAACGCCGTATTGCGGGTCGTCGAAGGTCAGCGTCGCGCGGCCCTCTAGTTCGACCTCGGCCCGGCACGGCATGGCCTCGCCGGCGTTGCGGATGCGCGCTTCGGCGCGAATTTCGCCGCCGCCCGATACCCTGCCCTCCGGCCTCGCATCGCCGATCCAGTTCAGCTTCTCGATCGCGATGCTGCGCCGGGCCAATGCGGCGCGCGGGCCGACGACCACATCATTTGTCTCCGCGTCGATCCGCACGACATAGAGCGGCTGGGCCGTGCCGCCGATGCCGAGGCCCCGGCGCTGGCCGACGGTGAAGCGGATGATGCCGTCGTGCCGGCCCAGTTCGTTGCCGTTGAGATCGACGATCCGGCCGGGGTCGCAGGCGCCGGGCCGCAGCTTCTCGACCACCTGCGCATAGTCGCCGTCCGGCACGAAGCAGATATCCTGGCTGTCCGGCTTGTCGGCCACGGGGACGTCCAGGTCGCGGGCGATGCGGCGGGTCTCTTCCTTCAGCCGGCCGCCCAGCGGAAAGCGCAGATAGCCGAGCTGCTCGCGCGTGGTGGCGAACAGGAAATAGCTCTGGTCCTTGGCCGGATCGGCGGCCTTGTGCAGCTCCGGCCCCTCCGCCGCCTCGATCCGGCGGACATAATGGCCGGTCGCCAGGCAGTCGGCGTCGAGATCGCGCGCGGTCTGCATCAGGTCGGTGAACTTGACGGTCTGGTTGCAGCGCACGCAGGGCAAGGGCGTCTCGCCGCGCAGATAGCTGTCGGCGAAATCGTCGATCACGCTCTCCCGGAAGCGCGATTCGTAGTCCAGCACATAGTGCGGAAAGCCGGCCTGCTCGGCGACCCGGCGGGCGTCGCGGATGTCCTGCCCGGCGCAGCAGGCGCCCGGCCGGCTCACGGCCGCCCCGTGGTCGTAGAGTTGCAGCGTGATGCCGACGACCTCGTAGCCCCCGGCATGCAGCATCGCGGCGGTGACGGAACTGTCGACACCGCCGGACATCGCGACCGCGACGCGCGTCCGCGCGGGCGGTTTGGCAAAGCCGAGACTGTTGGTCTGCGCAGCCATGAGGCCGGATATAGGCAGGCCTCGCGGGAACGCAATGCAGCGGATACAAGGCGCATTCCCGGCGGTCGCGCCGCGCCTTGACAGCCCCAAACCCATGGGCGAAGCATGGCGCCCCGCAGCAGGATCGAGCCGGCTACCATGCGCCTTGCCAGCATTCATTGGGACGGACAGGACCGGATCGCGGCGGCGGCCGGCGACGATACGCTGATCGACCTCAACCTGGCGCTCGAAGCGACCGGCGGACCGGCGTTCGGCACGATGCTGGACCTGGTGCGCAGCGGCGGCGGCGGTTTGAACCGCGCCCGCCGGGCCGCGGCCTGGGCACAGGATAATCCCGCCGCCATTCCGACGATACCGGCGCCCGCGGTATCCTGGCATCCTCCGGTGCGGCGGCCGGGCAAGATCGTCGGCGTGGCGCTGAACAATTCCGCGGCCGACGACCGCAAGATCAGCGCCCCGGACCATCCGACCATCTTCATGAAGCCGGCCACCTGCCTGATCGGCCACGGCGCGCCGATCCCGGTCCGGCGCCACTACGGCCGCCTGCATCCTGAGCCGGAACTGGCGGTGATCGTCGGCAGGGACGGCAAGGATATCGAGCCGGCGCAAGCGATTGACCACGTCTTCGGCTACACCATCTTCAACGACATGACCGGCAACGACATGCGCGCCGAAGACCGGGTGCATTACTGGGCGCTCTACCCCGATCCGGCGAATCCCGACGCCGTCCGCAAGGTCGAACAGCACCTCTCCTACGCCGCGCGCTACAAGGGCACCGACGGCTTCGGCCCGGCCGGCCCATGGCTGGTCACCGCCGACGCGGTGCCCGACCCGCACGATCTCGACATCTCCTGCAGCGTCGCCGGCGAGGTTTTCACCGACGACAATACCCGCCACTACACTTACCGGGTCGAGGAGGTGCTTGCCTTCGTCTCGCGCTTCATGACGCTGGAAGCCGGCGACATGATCTCGATGGGGACCGCCTTCCGCGCCGCCAAGACCGGCGGCCGGCCGCTGCATGCCGCCGATCTCAGCCGCCTGGACGGTCCGGTCGAGGTCGCGATCTCCGGGCTGGGGCGGCTGTCCAATCCGGTGCGGCGCGATCCGGCGCCGGCGACGGACTGGCGGCTGGCGCGATGACCGACCCGCTGCTCCGCCTGAAAATCGAGGCCCTGATCGCAGAGTTCGCCTGGCGCATCGACCGGGGCGATCCGGCAACGGTGGCCGACCTGTTCGCCGCAGACGGCTGGTACGGCCGCGAAAGCGGCGAGCGCAGCGTCGGCCGCGACGCCATCCGGGCCGCCTACGCCGCCCGGGCCGGGCGCGAAGCGACAGCGGGGGTGCGCACCGCCCGCCACCTGTTCACCAACCTGCGCCTGGAGCAGCAGGATCCCGACAACGCCGCCGGAAGCTGCATCCTCCTGCTGTTCGCCGCCGACGGGCCGCCGCCGCACCCGGCGACTCCGCTGCTGGTGCAGGACTACGACGATACCTACCGCCGCATCGGCGGCCGCTGGCTGTTCGCCAGCCGGTCGGTCAGCAAGATGTTCGTCGGCGAGAATTTCGCGCCGGTGCTGCCGCTGGGGGCGTCCGCATGAACAGCTATCTTCTGTGCCTGCCCCATTCGCCGATCCTGATGTGTTTCGCCGCGGAGCCGCCGGAACACGAGGCGATCCAAGCCGTCTATGCCGAGCAGGCCGCGGCGGTGCGCGCATTCGATCCCGAGATCGTCATCCTGTTCGGCACCGACCACTACAGCGGATTCCACCTCGACCGCATGCCGGCGACCTGCATCGGCCTGAGCTGCCGTGCCGTGAATGATATCGGCGGTTTTCCCGGTCAGTTCGACGTGCCGCATACGGAGGCGCTGGCCCTGATCGGCCATCTGCGTGCCGCCGGCTTCGACCCCGGCGTGTCCCACACCATGACCGTCGATCACGGCTTTTCCCAGCCCGCCTACCGCATCCTGGGCGCGCTCGATGCCTATCCGATCATTCCGGTCTTCATCAACGTCATGGCGCCGCCGTTGCAACGCTTCTCGCGCTCGCGCCGTTTCGGCCAGGCGATCGGCTCCGCACCGGTGCTGGAGGGCAAACGCGTGCTGCTGATGGGCTCGGGAGGCATGTCCCACCACCCGACGCGCTATTTCCCGCTGGTCGGAGAGGGCTCCGACGAGGTGACGCGCTGGCAGCTCGCCGGCGAGCGCGGCGGCACGTTTACCGAGGCCGAATGGCTGGAGCGCCTGCGCGTCATGCATCTGGAAGGGGCGCAAATGCTGGTCGACGGCAGCCGGACGCGCGAGGACATCTGCCTCAATCCCGGATTCGACCGGTTCTTTCTGGATGTGCTCACGAACAGCACCCTGGACTCGTTCGACAGCTGGAAGCCGGAAGACGTCATGGCCGAAGCGGGCGTCGGCAGCCTCGAACTCCACACCTGGATCGCCGCCGCCGCCGCTCATGCCGAAGCCCGCGGCAGCCGTCTGCAAACCGCGGTCTACGCCGACACCCTCGAATACGGCATCGGCTTCGGCATGGTCTGCGGCGCGCCGTCCTGACGCGTGCGACAGCGCTCTTAATTTCCGTCCGGGGCGTTACCGCCTAGCCTGCGGTTGTCCTCACGCCGCCATCGCGGATGCCCGCCATGACCGCCTCCTTTCCCACCACCCGCCTGCGCCGCAACCGCCGGCACGACTGGTCGCGCCGCCTGGTCCGGGAGAACACGCTGACGCCGGACGACCTGATCTGGCCGGTCTTCGTCCGGGAAGGCCGGGACGTGGCCGAGCCGGTCGCCTCCATGCCCGGCGTCGACCGCCTGTCCGTCGACCGGGTCGCCGCGGCCGCCGGCGAGGCGAAATCCCTCGGCATCCCGGCGATCGCCCTGTTTCCGCAGACGCTGCCGGAAAAGAAGGACGAGGATGGCACCGAGGCGACCAACCCCGACAATCTGGTCTGCCGGGCGATCCGTGCGGTGAAGGAGGCGCACCCGGACATCGGCGTGATCTGCGACGCCGCGCTCGACCCGTTCACCAGCCACGGCCATGACGGCGTGATCCGGGACGGCTATGTCGCCAACGACGAGAGCGTGGAAATCCTGTGCCGCCAGTCGGTCGTGCAGGCGGCGGCAGGCTGCGACATCATCGCGCCGTCGGACATGATGGACGGCCGGGTCGGCGCGATCCGCGCCGCGCTCGACGCCGAAGGCTTCGACCGGGTCCGGATCATGTCCTACGCCGCCAAATACGCCTCCGGATTCTACGGGCCGTTCCGGGATGCAGTGGGGTCGTCGACCGCCCTGAAAGGCGACAAGAAGACCTACCAGATGGACCCGGCAAACGGCGACGAGGCGCTGCGCGAAGTCGAGCTCGACATCGCCGAGGGCGCCGACATGGTGATGGTCAAGCCCGGACTGCCCTATCTGGACATCGTGCGGCGGGTCAAGGACCGGTTCGGCGTGCCGACCTACGCCTACCAGGTGAGCGGCGAATATTCGATGCTGCGCGGCGCGGTGGAGCGAGGCTGGCTGGACGGCGACCGGGTGATCCTGGAAGCGCTGACGGCCTTCAAACGCGCCGGCGCTGACGGGGTCCTGACCTATTTCGCCATCGACGCCGCCCGCCGCCTGAACGGGTAGCCGGCGGCCGGGCGCCGGAAAGGGGTCGGACACGCGAATGAGACATCTGCTGGACCTGGACCGATTTCCTCTCGATGCGCTCCGCGGCGCCCGGGGGCAGTCGTTGCTTGCCGGATGCCGGCAGGACTTGCAGAACGCCGGCATGTTCAGCCTGGACGGCCTGATTCTGCCGGGGGCGCTGGAGCGCTGCGTTGCCGAACTCGGACCGCTGTTCGAAACCTCGGCGTTCACCCATTGCCGCGAACACAACATCTACTTCGACGATACGATTCGGGGCCTCGCGCCGGACCACCCTGCCCTCCTGCGCTTCAAGACGGTCAATCGGACGATATGCGCCGACCAGGTGCCGGCAAGCCCGATCGCGCAAATCTACGGGTGGCAGCCGCTGATCGATTTCCTCGCGGCAGCGATGGGCAAGCCCCGGCTGTATCCGATGGCCGACCCGCTGGCGCGGATCAACGTCATGGCCTACCGCGCCGGCGAGGAACTCAACTGGCATTTCGACCGGGCGGAATTCACCACGACTTGCCTGCTCCAGGCGCCCGTATCGGGCGGCAGTTTCCAATACCGCAGCGGTCTCAGAAGCGATACGGACCCGAACTACGACGGCGTCGGCCGGCTTCTGGCCGGCAAAGACGATAGGGTGCAGGACCTGCCGCTCACGCCCGGCACGCTCAACGTCTTCAAGGGAAAGAACACCGCGCACCGGGTCACGCCGGTCGAAGGAGACCGGGCGCGGATCGTCGCCGTGTTCAGCTACTTCGACGAACCCGGCGTATTTTTCAGCGATGCGGAGCGGCTCGGATTCTACGGCCGGACGGGAACGTAAACGCCCGAACCGGCCCGATATGGCGGTTCAGTGGATCACCCGCGCGCCGACCCGGTGGCCGTCCTGCGCCATCAGGCCGAGCAGGATGCCCTCGCGCAGGCCGCGGTCGGCGATGCGCATGCGGCCGACCGGCCACATGCCGATGATCGCCTCGAGGATCGCCACCCCGCCGACGACGAGATCGGCCCGCTCGGCGCCGATACAGGCAATGGCGGCCCGTTCGTCCCGGCTCATCCCCGCCAGCATCCGGCCGATGCGCAGCAGATCGTCGAAACGCATGGTCGCGCCGTCGATCCGCGAGCGGACATATTTGCGCAAGCCCAGATGCACGCTCGCCAGCGTCGTCACCGTGCCGGACGAACCGACCATTTGCATCTGTCCGGCCGCAATCTGCGGCAGGATCCGTTGATCCTTCTCGAAGGCCGCCAGCAGTTCCGTCGCTTCTTCGACCATGCGGGTAAAGTCGTCGCCGGCGATCCGGTCGCCGCCATAGCGTTCGCACAGGTTGACAACCCCGAGCGGCAGCGACAGGACGCCGATCGGCGCGTCCCGCCCGGCGCGGCAGACGATTTCCGTACTGCCGCCGCCGATGTCGAAGACAATGGCGCCGGGAATATCCCGATCGAACAGCGGCGTGCAGCTGTTCAGCGCCAGACGGGCTTCCTCGGACGCGCTGATGATTTCGAAATCCAGGCCGGTTTCGGTCAGCGCGCGTTCCACGAACAGGTCGCAGTTTTCCGCCTCGCGGCAGGCCGCCGTCGCGACGTTGCGGACGCGGATGACGTCGGCCCGGCGCATCTTGGCGGCGCAGATGCGCAAGGCGTCGATCGTCCGGTCGATCGCCCGCTCGGAAAGGCGGCCGGTCGCCGCCACGCCCTCGCCCAGCCGGACGACGCGCGAAAAGGAATCGATCACGCGAAAGCCCTTGACGGAAGGCTCCGCCACCAGAAGACGGCAATTGTTGGTGCCGAGATCGACGGCTGCATAGGCCGGCCGGTTGGCCCTTCGCGTGCGCGGCGTGTGGTCCTTTTTCCGATATGTATGCCGTGCCTGCGGGCTCGTCATTCTTGTTCTCCGCCCCGTCCGAATGCCGAAATCCTAATCGGTTATGGGCCGTAGTTCAAAGACGGCATGACAGATTCGTGACAGATCGGGCGTGCGTCGGGCCGCCGCCGGCGCGGCCATAGCGTGCGGCTGCAAAGGTCTTGAGATTCGGCGGCGGGGGCTTTATCTGGCGCATTCCACGGCAGGCAGAAAACGCGAGCGGCCTGCGCGCCCATGGGGAATAGTTTAACGGCAGAACAGCGGACTCTGACTCCGTCGGTCCTGGTTCGAATCCAGGTTCCCCAGCCAAATCCGAATATCCCTGACCCGCTGCTTTCTTTGGCGGCACCGGCGCGCCAGAGACCGAGGCGTCCGGCGCGCCAACCACGCGCGGCGCATCGTGGAAAGACAGGAAAAAATCAGGGCGTGCCGCTTGTGTTGACCTCTCAACAGTTGCCGCCTATCCTGTCGGCCGGTTGCGCGGGGTCCCGGAGAGGACTCCGGGCTTAGTTGCCGGTATTTTTTTTGGGCGTCGTTGGCATGTTCACGCCGGCGCCGGAGGAACACGGAGGAACATCGTGAAACATCAAATCATGTTCGTCGCTGCTGCTGCGCTTGCGTTCGCTGGAACGCAGAGCGCTGCCGTGTCGGCCGACCGCGAAGTCCATGTCGCCGGTTTCGGCGCCAAGTCCGGCGTTGTCCGGTCGTTCGGCGTCAACACCGAGGCGGTCATGCGGGCCGCGGCCGAGAAGATCAACAACGAAGGCGGGATCAAGCTCGGCGACGGCACGAAGGGCAAAGTCGTCGTGACCTTCTATGACGACCGCTGCAAGGCCGAGGAAGGCATTTCCGTCGTCCGCCGGATCGCATCGGGCAAAGCCGTCGTGGCGATCGGCCCGACCTGCTCGAACGTGGCCGAGCCGCTGTTCGGCGTTCTGCAGAAAAGGGCCGGCGACGCTTCGGATACGGGCCTCCAGTTCCCGATCTTCACCGACACCGCGATCAAGGGCGGCCTGGCGAAGATTTCGGAATGGGCGTTCCGCAACGTGCCGAACGAAAGCCAGATGTACCAGTCCCTGTTCAAATGGGTGAAGAAAGAGAATCCGGGCTTCAAGTCCGTATTCGGCGGCGTGGAAGAGGATTTCGCCCACTCGCGCTTCACCTGGTACAAGGTGATGGAAACGCGCGCCCAGGAAGCCGGCTTCAAGGTTCTGGGCCGGGTCAAATGGCTGCTCAACGACACCAATTTCACCACCCAGGTGCGGCAGATGAAGAAGGCGAAAGCCGATGTCATCGCCATTTCCTCGCACCCGTTCACCCTGTGCGGCGTACTCAAGGAGATGAAGCGCCAGCGCGTGAAGTACAAGCAGCTGATCGGCCTCACGAGCTCTTCGAGCCTCGAGACGCTGAGAGGCTGTTCGAAGCAGGCCAAGGGCATCATCATCCCGACCAGCTTCGCGCCGGTGACCGCAGCGGCCAAGGAAGCGGCCGCTGGAGCAGCCAAGTTTAACGGCAGCGCCGATCTGCACAGCGCCGCGGCCTGGGAGAACATGTTCATCCTGAAGGGCGTGATCGAGAAGACCGGCGTCATGGCCAAGGGCGACACGGTGCAGGCCGACCGCCGCAAGATCCGCGACGGGCTGGCCGCGCTGAAGTCGACCGGCGGCCTGATCGGCGGCATCCAGCGCACGAAAGAAGGCGAAGCCGTCAAGCCTTACGTCTATGTCCACGCGCAAGGTAAAGAGTGGAAGATCCTCCACGACCCGCGTAAGTAGACCGACGGACTGAATCCCCGCCGGCGCCCGTATGGCGCCGGCGGGATTTCTCCCGCATTTAATCTCCACTCCATCCGCACCCGTCAGGGGGCAAGGGCGGTCCCGTGGAATTTGTCGATTATCTTCAGGCGGTTACCGACGGCGTGATGCAGGGCGCGTATTACGCGCTCATCGGAATCGGCTTCACGCTGATCTTCGGCGTGATGAACAAGATCAACCTGGCCTACGCCGCAGCGGCGTTCGGCGGCGCCTACGCCAGCCTCGGCATTGCGGCGCTGATCGGCAGCGGCGACGATTTCGGCCTGCCGCCGCTGCTCATGTTCCTGGCCTCGGCGGTCGCCGCAGGCCTGTTCGCCTGGATCGTCTATACGATCTGCTTCCGCTTCACGCCCGACCATTACGAACTCGCGACCCTGATGGCGACGGTCGGCGCATTCTTCCTCATCGAAGAGATCGCCGTGCACGCCACCGACGGGGAACCGATGGATTTCCCCGAGGTGCTGCAGGGCATCATCGAGGATCCGATGATCGAATTCAGCGACGCCTTCGCGATCCGCGGCGACCTGCTGACGATCTTCCTCCTCGCCCTGATCGCCATGGCGGTGCTGCTGTTGCTGCTGTACCGCACCAAGCTCGGCCTCGCGACCCGGGCGGTCGCACAGCAGAGGACCGCGGCGCAGCTCTGCGGCATCAGCGTAGACCGGACCAACGCATCGACTTTCATTATCGCCGGCGTCCTGGGCGGCCTGGCCGGCGCCATGATCGGCGCGGCTGTCGGCGTCCTGTCGCCGCTGCTCTTCGTTCCGCTGACCGTGAAAGGCCTGATCGTCACCGTGATCGGCGGCCTGGGCAGCATTCCGGGCGCGATCGTCGCCGGCCTGCTGGTCGGCGGGCTGGAAAATGTATTTCTCGCCCTGCGCGGCATTACCGAGCGCGACATGTACGTCATGCTTCTGCTGTTCCTGTTCCTTGCGTTCCGTCCGCAAGGGCTGTTCGGCAAAAAAGTGCTGAGGGACTGAGGCGATGGACGACTTTACATGGGGCATGGTCCAGATCGTCGGGGTCCACACGATTCTGGGCCTGTCGGCCTATGTGATCCTGCTGACCGGACAGGTTTCGATGGCCCAGGCCGGGTTCGTCGCGATCGGCGCCTATGTCGCCGGCATGCTGACCGTGCTGGCCGAATGGCACATCATTCCGGCCATGGTCACCGGCGGGCTCGCCGCGTCCGTGCTGGCCTGTATCGTCGGCTTCCCGGCATTGCGGATCCGCGGGCTGATGCTGGTCGTCGCGACCATTGCGTTCGGCGAGTTCGTGCGCCTTTTCTGGTTCAACTTCGACTACCGGATCGCCAAGGGCGATATCGTCGTCGGCCCGGAAGGCGGCGAAGGCTTCAAGCAGATCCGCTTCTTCCCGGAGAACGGCTGGACGACCCAGGACGTAGCGGTTTTCGTCTGGGTCGTCGCCGCGATCATCCTGGCGACCCTGTGGTGGATGGACCGCTCGCGCGCCGGCAAGGTGCTGCGCGCCGTCGGCGAAGACGAGATGGCGGCCCAGAGCGTCGGCATCAATCTGACCGTCGTGAAGGTGGCCGCCTTTACCGCCGGCGGCTTCATCGCCGGGATCGCCGGCGCCATCTATGCCCATTACACGACCCACATCGAACATCTGAACTTCGATATCCTCATGGCGACCTTCGCGATCGCCTATCCGATCCTGGGCGGTCTCGCGAATGTCTGGGGTACGCTGTTCGCCGCGTTCTTCATCCAGGTGATCGTGATCGAAGTGCTTCGCGATCTCGGCGACGTGCGGAACCTGATGTTCGGCGCGCTGATCATCCTGGTGATGAACTTCCTGCCCCACGGCCTGTTCAGCGCCAAGGTGGTGCGCAAGCTGAAGGAATGGATGGGGATTGGGAAAATGTCCGATGCTTGAAGTCGCCCGCCTCTCCAAACATTTCGGCGGCGTGCGCGCCGTCGACGAGCTGGACTTCAGGGTCGAGGCCGGGGAAATCTTCGGCCTGATCGGCCCGAACGGTTCGGGCAAGAGCACGACAGTCAATATGATCGCCGGTATCTTCGCGCCGACCGCCGGCGAGATCATCTTCGACGGCGTAGACATCACGGAGGCGCCGCCGCACATAACGCTGCACGCCGGCATCGCGCGGACCTTCCAGAACATCCGCCTGTTCAACAACATGACGGTCTGGGAAAATCTCTGGGTTGCGCAGAACTCGGCCAAGCAGAAGCGGACCGGCAATCCCATGGCGCGCTGGATGGGCGGGTCGCGCCGCGCCGCCGCTGCGGTCGAGGAATTTCTCGAATTCTCCAACCTCGCCCACAAGCGCGATGAACTGGCCGGCAATCTGGCATTCGGCGAGCAGCGCCGGCTCGAGGTCGCCCGCTCGCTCGCGGCGGAGCCCAAATTCCTGCTGCTCGACGAACCGGCCGCCGGCATGAACCTCGAAGAGGTCAAGGAACTCGACGAGCGCCTGCGCGTGCTGCGCGACCGCGGCGTCACGATCCTGCTGGTCGAGCATGTAATGGAGCTGGTGATGGAGGTCACGGACCGGATTGCCGTGCTCAATTTCGGGCGCAAGATTGCCGAGGGCACGCCATCGGAGGTGCAACAGAACCAGGCCGTAATGGACGCCTATCTCGGCGCCGGAGAAGGCGGTTCCGATGCTTGAAATCACGGATATCGTCACATCTTACGGCAAGATCGAGGCGCTGAAAGGGGTCTCGCTCTCCGTCGCGCCCGGCGAGATTACCTGCCTGCTCGGCCCGAACGGCGCCGGCAAGACAACGACCATGATGACGGTCGCCGGCCTGCTCAAGCCGCGCCGCGGCAACATCGCGTTCGAAGACCGGAACATCACCGGGCGCGATCCCGGCCATATCGTGCGGAGCGGGATCGCGCTGGTCCCGGAAAACCGGCTGGTCTTCCCGGACATGAGCGTTCACGACAATCTGCGCACGGGCGCCTACTGCCGCTCGGACGACGAGATCGAGGACGATATCGCGCACATGTTCCAGCGCTTCCCACGCCTGGACGAACGCCGGCTGCAGCATGCCGGAACGCTTTCGGGCGGCGAGCAGCAGATGCTCGCGGTCGCCCGGGCGCTGATGGCCCGGCCCAAGCTCCTCCTGATGGACGAGCCTTCGCTCGGCCTGGCGCCGCTGATCGTCGAGGAGATTTTCCGGATTATCCGCGACCTGAACGCCGAGGGCACTTCGATCTTCCTGGTCGAACAGAATGTCCATCAGGCGCTCAAGGTGGCGCACCATTTCTACCTGCTGGAACAGGGCCGCGTGACCTTCGGCGGATCGCCCGGCGACCTCGAGGAAGACGAGGTGATCCAGCGGGCCTATCTGGGATCGGCAGAAACGACGTAACGCGGGTGCAGCCCGGGGGGAGGGGAGACTCCGGGCAGGGAGAAACCGGATTCTCGATTTCATCCAGAACACCCTCGACGGCGTCACCGTGGGGTCGGGCTATGCCCTGCTGGCGATCGGTTTCACGCTGATATTCGGCGTCCTGCGCCGGCTCAACCTGTCCTACGGCCCGTCGATTATGGTCGGCGTGTTTTTCGGGACCTTCCTGTTCATCCAGTTCCAGGCCGGCTGGTACGCCGTGCTGGTCGGCACCGTCCTCGGTGCGGCCCTTGCCGGCGCCTACGTCGAGCGGCTGTGTTTCTGGGCGATCAAGAAAGGCGCGGCGGTCGCCTCGATGGTGTCGAGCTTCGCCGTCTGGATGCAGCTTGAGGAAGGCGTCACCATCGCCTTTCCCGACCGGACCTACGAGTTTCCGGCGCTCGGAGACTTCGAACTCCTTGAGCTGGCCGGCCTGTCGGTCCGCCTGGAGCATGTGATCATGCTGGGCATCGCGGCGCTCCTCGTCTTCGCCCTGCACTTGTTGCTGTTCCGCACGCGCTTCGGGCTCGCGGTGCGCGCGGTGTCCGAAGATCCCAACGCTGCGCTCTTCATGGGCGTCAACACCGGCCGGGTGATTTTCCTGGCCTTCATCCTGGCATCCGCAATCGGCGGTATCGCCGGCTATTTCATCATGGCGACCGAAGAGGTCATCACGCCGAAATTCGGCCTGCAGGCGACCTTCAAGGGACTGATCGCCATGATGCTCGGCGGCATGGGATCGGTCCCCGGCGCGATTGCCGGCGGGCTGCTGCTCGGCGTGGTCGAGAAGCAGGCGGAATGGTATGCCGGCGCGGTCTGGCGCGACATCGCCGCCTTCCTGCTGTTGTTCCTGTTCCTGATCGTCCGGCCGGGCGGATTGCTGGCGCAGCATACTGCGGCGAGCGAACTGGCCGCCCTGCGACGTGTTTAGGGCGACGGGTTTAGGGCGGCGGGTTTAGGGGCGGGCGAAGGGCCGGACGATGGACGACCACGTCATCACCGTGCTGAACAATATCGGCGGCTTTTCCTTCATCGCGCTGTCCGCCTATCTGCTGCTGCTCAGCGGCGAGATTTCCTTCGGCCAGCAGGCCTTTTTCGGCATCGGCGCCTATGCGTCGGGAATGTTGACGGCGATGTTCGGCCTGAGCTTCTGGATCGCCCTGCCGCTGGCCATGATCGTCTCCGGTCTCGCCGCGGCGGCGGTCGGGGGCCTGACGCTGAGATTGCGCGGCTTGTATTTTGCCATCGCCACCCTCGCCTTCGCCGAAATGATCCGCCTCCTCCTCGTCGCCACGACCTGGCAGGTCGAGGTCGACGGCGAACCCGTCGGCCCCAACGGGTCGGAAGGCCTGGGCAGCATCCGCTGGGGCTTCGACAACGAATACACGCCGATCGACTTCCTGTGGATGATCTACGGCGTGCTGGGAATCGTGCTGTTGCTGTTTTTCCTGATGGAGCGCAGCCGCCTCGGCTCGATCGTCCGGACCATCGGCGCCGACCGGCTGCTGGCCGAAACCCAGGGCATCAACGTCACCCGCTACAAGGTCCTCGTAGCCGGGCTTGCCGGCGCCCTGGCGGCGATCGGCGGCGCCTTCTATGCCCATATCCAGACAACGGTCTATCCCGAGAATTTCGATGTCATGCTCGGCGTGCACAGCCTTGCCTACGGCCTGATCGGCGGCCTCGGCACCGCCGTCGGCCCGATCCTCGGTGTGCTTCTCGACGTCGGTTTCCTCGAAGCCGTCGAATGGATCCAGGGCTACCGGATGATCGCGTTCGGCGGCCTCGTGGCCGTGCTCCTGATTTTCATGCCGCGCGGCATCCTCGACGAGCGCCGCGTGCATCTGTTGCGCCTGATGCTGCACAGGCGGCGGCCGGAAATCCATGGCGCTGCTGGACATTAGCGGAATCGGCCGGCGCTTCGGCGCGGTCGAAGCGCTCGACGGCATCGACCTGAGCGTCGAGGAAGGCGAGGTCTTCGGACTGATCGGCCCGAACGGCTCCGGCAAGACGACGCTGTTCAACGTGCTGACCGGGGTTTATCCGCCGAGCGCCGGCGAAATTCTTCTGGACGGCCGCCCGATCGGCGGCGTGCCGCCGGAGCGCATCGCCAGGATGGGCCTTGCCCGGACCTTCCAGAACCTCCGGCTCATCCCGCACATGAGCGCCTTCGACAATGTCTGGCTGGCCCAGCATCGGCGCCCGGGCATGGGCTTGCGCGATATCCTGGCGGTCGGCGGCCGGAAGGAGCGTGCGCGCCGCGACGAAGTCGAGACGCTGCTCGAGCGGACCGGGCTGGCGACGCGGCGGGACGCCTTCGCCGGCGACCTGCCGCTGCCCGACCAGCGGCGGCTGGAAATCGCCCGGGCACTGGTTCGCCAGCCGCGGCTCCTGCTGCTCGACGAGCCGGCCGGCGGGATGACGCCCATGGAAACGCAGGAGATGGCGGCCCTGATCCGCGCCGTCGCCGCGCCGGGCCGCACCCTGATCGTGATCGAACACAAGATGGACCTGATCTCGGACATCTGCGACCGGCTGTGCGTGCTCGATTTCGGCCGCAAGATCGCCGAAGGCCCGCCCGGCCGGGTGCTCAGCGATCCTGAGGTTCTCGACATCTATCTCGGCCGCGAGGCCGACGATGAGTCCGGCGACGGTTCCGGCGATGATTGAAGTCCGGGGCCTCGCCGTCAGCTACGGCAATATCCGGGCGGTGCAGGGCATCGATCTCGACGTTGCCGAGGGCGAGATTGTGGCCCTGATCGGCGCGAACGGCGCCGGCAAGAGCTCGACCCTGCGGGCGATCTCGGGGATCGAAAAGCCGGCTTCGGGCACGATTCGGCTCGAAGGCCGGGAGATCGGCGGCCGGCCGCCCCACGAGATTATCGCTGCAGGGATCACCCAGGTGCCCGAAGGACGCCAGATTTTCGGCAGGCTGAGCGTCCGCGAAAATCTCCGCCTCGGCGCTTTCCTGCGGCCCGGCGAAGAGGTCGAGGCGGCGATCGACGAAGTCGTTGCCCTGTTCCCGATTCTGCAGGGCCGGCTGGACGCGCCGGGTTCCGAGCTGTCCGGCGGCCAGGCGCAGATGCTGGCGCTGGCCCGGGGCGTGATCGCGCAGCCCCGCGTGCTGATGCTGGACGAACCGACCCTCGGACTCGCGCCGAAAACCGCCGGCGAAATCTTTGCGACGATCCGCAATCTGCGCGCGGCAGGTCTGACGATCCTTCTGGTGGAGCAGAATCTGCGCCAGGCCCTCAAGATTGCGGACCGGGCCTATGTGCTGGAGAGCGGCCGGATCGTCCTGGACGGCACAGCCGTCGAACTGGCCGCCGACCGCCGTCTTCACGCCGCCTATCTCGGCGTCAACAGGGAGGAACAATCATGAGGAGCGTATACGCGGGCCTGGCTGCCGTCGCCCTTGCGGCAGGGCCGGCCATGGCCAAGGACCGGGCCGCCGTTAAAATCGACTGCAAGGAAACGCAGACCGGCCTGGTTTACGAATGCCTGCTGCACCTGAGCGGGAAGAAGAGCAAGATGCCGATCGACGGCGCCACGGTGGCGGTGAAGCCGGATATGCCGACCATGCCCGGCGCGCACAATATTCCGGCTGCAACCGCAGCGCCGACCGGCAAGCCCGGCGCCTACGGCTTCCGGATGCAGCTCGACATGTACGGCATCTGGGCTCTGAAAATCACGGTAACCGGCCCCTTGCGCGACATCGTCGTGCAGAAGATCGAGTTCCGGAAGTAGGCGCCCCAAACAGGCCGCTGTATTTCAGTCGGAAAAGAATTTCTCCCGCAAATCGGCACTTTCGATGAACCGGGACGCCTGCCGGTAGATCGCCCGGATTGTGCCCACCGGCAATTCCGAATGGACCGGCACCGTCAGAACCTGCCGCGCGCCCGACGCCGTTTCGCGCACGAGCTTGGCGTGGCTGCCACGAATCGAAACCATTTCGAAACCGAAGCCCCGGAGCAACCTGCCCTGAACAGAGTCGAAGGGGAGAAATCATTCCAATACAGTGCTTTGGAAGTTGTTTCGCGGATGAAAAATATGGGATTAATATCTTTGACTATACAGCGCCGGATATTCCTCCTGCGGCCGAGGGACGCCGGTCATAACTGCAAACGCCGCTCGTTCGCTGATGCCCTACAATAGCCATTAATGCCGCCCCGGACTTGTTCCGGGGCCCAGTGGCGACCCGAAAATTCTTGCCTACAGCCCCTGGACCCCGGATCTCCGCTGCGCTCCGTCCGGGGTGGCACTGACGGAAAGATCTACGGCGTCGGCTATCGGAATGGCAGTAGGCCGCGAACGCATCGCTACAGATATAATCCCCAAAAAAAGTCGCTTCGCTCCGCCCCGGATAAATCCGGCGTTCCGGTCGAAATGACGGGCAGGGATCGACTCTGGCCGACACGAAAAGTCAAACTGAGATACTACCGCCGGTCCGAACCGCCTTGTTTACGGGCCGACCGGGGACCGGCGCTATACGCGCCCTTGTCCTGCCCTGCCGAAGGTGCGATTGCCGGCTCTGCCTATTTCCCGGCAACGACACCGAAAGGCGCCCATGAGCGAGAAACGCAACGTCTTGTGGATCATGGCCGACCAGTTGCGCTTCGACTATCTGTCCTGCGCCGGACACCCGACGCTGCACACGCCGCATCTGGACGCGCTGGCGGCGCGGGGCGTCCGGTTCGACCGCGCCTATGTCCAGTCGCCGTTCTGCGGCCCGTCCCGCGCCAGCTACTATACCGGCCGCTACTGCCGGTCCCACGGCGCGACCTGGAACGGCTTTCCGATCCGCGTCGGCGAACTCTCGGTCGGCGATCATTTGCGCGAAATCGACGTGCGCTGCGCGCTGGTCGGCAAGACCCATATCGTTCCGGACAGCGCGGGGATGGCGCGGCTCGGCATCGACCCCGACTCGCCGGCCGGACGCAGCCTGACCGAATGCGGCTTCGAGCCGTTTGAACGCGACGACGGCCTTCACCCCTTCGCCTCGACGGACAAGGCGCCGGACTATAACGATTATCTGCGCGAACAGGGGTTCGACGCCGAAAATCCCTGGGAGGAATGGGCCAATTCCGGCGCGGGACCGGGCGGAGAAATCCTCTCCGGCTGGCTGCTGAAGAACTCCGGCCTGCCGGCGCGCATCCCGGCCGAACATTCCGAAACCGCCTACATGACGAACCGGGCCATGAACTTCATGGCCGAGGCGGAAAACCGGCAGCCGGAGCAGCCATGGCTGCTCCATCTCAGCTACATCAAGCCCCATTGGCCCTACATCGCGCCGGCGCCCTACCACGACATGTACAGCGCCGACGATATCCTGCCGGCCGTCCGGTCGAATGCCGAGCGGCAGACCGACCATGCCCTGTTCCGGGCCTATCAGGATTCGCGCATCTGCCAGACCATGGCGCGCGACGAAGTCCGGCGCACCGTGATCCCGGTCTACATGGGGCTGGTCAAGCAGCTCGACGACGAACTGGGCCGGCTGTTCGGCTGGATGGCCGGGAAGGGCCTGACGGACAACACGATGATCGTGTTCTGCGCCGATCACGGCGACTATCTCGGCGACCACTGGATGGGCGAGAAAGACCTGTTCCACGAGCCGTCGATCCGGACGCCCCTGATCGTTTGCGATCCGCGGCCCGAAGCGGACGCGACCCGGGGCAGCGCCAGCGATGCGCTGGTCGAGGCGATCGACCTGGCGCCGACCTTCCAGGACTATTTCGGCGGCCCGGAAAAGCCGCATGTTTTCGAAGGCTTCTCGCTGACGCCCCTGCTGCGCGGCGATGCCGCCGGCTGGCGGCGCTATGCTTTCGCCGAATACGACTATGGCACACGTCCGGCCCGGCTCGTTCTGGGCGAGCATCCGGACGATTCGCGGCTGGTCATGGTGTGCGACGACCGCTGGAAATTCGTCTGGTGCAAGGGGCACCGGCCGATCCTGTTCGATCTGCAAAACGATCCGAAGGAACTGATCGATCTGGGCGACGATCCCGGCCACGCAGAAGTCCGCGCCCGCATGACTGAAGCGATCCTGGAATGGGCGACCCGCTTCCATACCCGGACGACGAAGACCCATGCCGATATCGACCGGATGGCCGGCCGGGAGCCGCGCAATATCCTGATCGGCATCTGGGATGAAGCCGAATACGAAGCCGCTTTCGGCCACCCGTTCGACGAACGTCCGGGCTTCCGGAAAGCCCCGGCGGCAAAGCCGTAGTCACAATTTCGTCGGCCGGCCTTGTGCAATCGAGACTCACCTAGACAGTGCCGGTAGCCTCGGCTTTATTGCGCGCGCGCTGCACCGGCGGGCCGGATAACGCTGCGGCAGCCATCTCGGGAGGCACGCGTTGGAACTGATCCAGGTGCTGGTCGCGGGGGTCGCGCAGGGCTGTGTCTACGGCCTGATCGCGCTTGGTTTCGTGCTCATCTACAAGGCGACCGAGCAGGTCAATTTCGCCCAGGGCGACATCATGATGCTCGGCATGTTCGCGGCCTTCACGCTGATCGTGATCGCCGGCTTCCCCTGGTGGCTCGGCGCGCTGGCGGGCATCGCGATTACCGGCGCGTTCGGCTTCTTCCTCGATGCCTTCGTGCTGCGGCGGATCATCGGACAGCCCCAGTTCGCCGTGATTATCCTGACGATCGCCGTCGGGTTCGTGTTCCGCTCGGTCGCCGGCGGCGTGTGGGGCGCCGATCCGGTCTCCTTCGATTCGCCCTATGGCGGCAAGGTCATCACGCTGAACGAGAACGAGACCGGCCGGACGGTCATCGACCTGGCCGACCTGATGATCATACTGGGCACGATCGCGCTGGTCAGCGTGCTGTACGCCTTCTTTCGCTTCACGAAGGTCGGCGTGGCGATGCAGGCGTCGTCGCAGAACCAGCTTGCCGCCTACTATATGGGCATCCCGGTCAAGTATGTGATCTCGCTGATCTGGGGCATCAGCGCCGCGGTTTCCTGCATTGCCGGCATACTGCTGGCGCCTAAGATCGCCACCTTCGATCCCGATGTCGGCTTCCTGGCGATCACGGCCTTTGCGGCGGCGGTGATCGGCGGGTTCGGCAGCCTGCCGGGCGCCGTCCTGGGCGGTCTCATCATCGGCGTGACGGAACAGCTCGCCCAGGCCTACCTGCCCGGCGAATTTGCCCGCAGCATCGCGCCGATCTCCGGCTTCGTCATTCTGCTGATCGTGCTGCTGATCCGGCCGGACGGCCTGTTCGCGCAGATTCAGCGCAAGAAGGTGTAGCGGGCCGTGCGTTTCGTCTTCAAGACCGACTACGACCAGGATCTCCGCTTCTTCAAGCATGGAGGCTATTGGCGGTCCTACGGATTCCTGTTCCTCGCCGCCGTGACCGCGCCGCTCTATCTGGGCGACTTCGAGATTTCCGAACTGACTCAGGCGATCAGTTTCGCCATCGCCGGCCTCGGCCTGATGCTGCTGGTCGGCTTCACCGGCCAGGTCAGCCTCGGCCACGCCGCCTTTTTCGGCATCGGCGCCTATGCCCAGGCCTGGCTGCTCGCCAGTTTCGATATTTCGTTCCTGGTCGCCATGCCGCTCGCCGCGGCCTTTACCGGTGTCGTCGGCTTCCTGCTTGCCATTCCCCTGCTGCGCATGACCGGCATCTACCTCGCCATCGGCACGCTGGCCCTGTCCATCGTTCTGGAACAGATTCTGAAGTCGTGGAAATCCGTGACCGGCGGTTTCGACGGCAAGGCGGTGGAGCCGGCCACCGTCCTCGGATACGCCTTCAATCCCGACAGCTGGGATTTTTTCTATGTCGCGCTGGCGATCCTGATCCTGGTGCTGGCGCTGTGCGCCAACCTGCTGCGCAGCCCGACCGGCCGGGCCATGGTCGCGGTGCGCGATTCGGAAGTCTCGGCGCGCAGCATGGGCGTGAATATCGCCCGGACAAAGATCACCGCCTTCGGCATCAGCACCGCGATCACCGGCCTCGGCGGCGCCCTGTTTGCGCACAAGCTGCAATACCTGGCGCCGGACGCCTTCAACCTGATCATCTCGATCACATTCCTGCTGATGATCGTCGTCGGCGGGCTCGGCTCCCTGCAGGGCGCCATCCTCGGCGCGCTGGTCGTGATCCTGCTGCCGCAGGCGATCACGATCATGAAGGATTACCTGCCGCCGTCGATCGGCCACCAGCCGGGTCTGGAGCCCGGCATCTTCGGCCTGATCCTGATCTCGTTCATCCTGTTCGAACCGATGGGAATCTACGGCCGCTGGCGCAAGATCAAGCTGTTCTTCGACATTTTCCCGATCTATCGCAAGGCGACGTTCAAGCGTCAGAAAGCCTATCTGAAGACGGAGCGGATGCGGTGACGGCGGTCCTCTCTGCGGAAAACCTGACCATCCGCTTCGGCGGGCTGATCGCGGTCGACAGCGTCTCGTTCGAGGTGCGGGAACGCGAGGTCTACACCATCGTCGGCCCGAACGGCGCCGGCAAGACGACGATCTTCAACCTGATCAGCCGGATCTACGACCCGACCGGGGGCCGGATCCGTTTCTATGGCGAGGACATCACGGAAACGCCGGCGCACCGGATCGCCGGGATCGGCATCGCGCGGACCTTCCAGAATATCGAACTCTTCGAACACGCCACGGTGCTGCACAACCTGCTGGTCGGACGGCACTGCAAGAGCCGGACCAACGTATTCGAGGAACTGGCCTTCCTGCCCCGTGTGCGCCGGGCCGAACACGTCCACCGGGAGAAAGTCGAGGAAGTCATCGACTTCCTCGATCTCCAGCCTTATCGCGACCAGTATATCGCCAACCTGCCGTATGGCGTGCGCAAGGTCGTCGAACTGGCCCGGGCCCTGTGCATCGAACCGAAACTGCTTCTGCTCGACGAGCCGGCCTCCGGCCTCAGCGTCGAAGAGACGGAGAATGTCGCCTTCTGGATCGACGACATCAAGAACGACCTGGGCATCGCGATCCTGATGGTCGAACACGACATGTCGCTCGTGACGGAAGTATCCGACCGGGTTCTGGCCATGAACGACGGCAGGACGATCGCGGAAGGGACTTCGGACGAAGTCCAGAATCACCCCGAAGTCGTGCGCGCCTACCTGGGAGCGTGAGCGGATGGCCGAAGCCCTGCCCGAATCCCTGCCCGAATCCCCACCCGAAGCCCTGCTCAGCGTGCGCAATATCGAAACCTACTACGGGCCGATCAAGGCGATCCGGGGCGTCAGCCTGGAGGTGCCGAAGGGCCGGATCGTCACCGTTCTGGGCGCCAACGGCGCCGGCAAGACGACTATCCTGAAAACGGTCAGCGGCGTCATGGACCCCCAAAAGGGCAGCGTCAGCTTCGAAGGCGCCGAAATCCAGGGCCGCGACCCGGACTGGGTGGCGCGGCACGGCATCGCCCATGTGCCGGAAGGCCGGGAGGTCTTTCCCTTCCTGACGGTGCGCGAGAATCTCCTGATGGGCGCCTACGCCCGCAGCGACCGCGCCGCCGTCGCCGAAGACCTGGAGATGGTCTACGGCTATTTCCCGATCCTGAACGAGCGGTCGGGCCAGCAGGCCGGATATCTCTCCGGCGGCCAGCAGCAGATGCTCGTTATCGGCAGGGCCCTGATGGCACGGCCCCGGCTGATGCTGCTCGACGAGCCGTCCCTGGGCCTGTCGCCGATCCTGGTGAAGGAAATCTTCGGCATCGTCCGGCGCCTGAACGAGGAACAGGGCGTCACCATGCTGCTGGTCGAGCAGAACGCCAACATGGCGCTGCAGACCGCAAGCTACGGCTATGTCCTGGAACTCGGGCGGATCGTGATGGACGACACGTGCAGCCGCCTGCTCGAGAGCGAGGACATCAGGGAGTTCTATCTGGGCGTCAAGAAGGACGCCGTGCGCGGCAAGAAGCGCTGGCGCCGCAAGAAGACCTGGCGCTAGGGCGCCGACATGGAAGAGGTCGACAGGGAGGAGGCTGGCATGGACGGCTCGACCGGTTCGACGGTCCACCGGGACGTTCTTTTCGACGGTTGCGATTCGCTGCCCAAGCTGTTCCGCAAACGCTACACCGAAGGCGCCGCCACGATCGCCATGCGCGAGAAGAACCTGGGCATCTGGCGGTCGATCTCGTGGGCCGGCTACGGCGAGGCCGCCCGCAACGTCGGCCAGGGCCTGATGGCCATGGGGCTGGAGCGCGGCGACGTCGTCTCGATCCTGTCCGAGACCAACAAGGAGTGGATGTTCGCCGATCTGGGCGCGATCTGCGCCGGCGCCGCCAGCAGCGGCGTCTACACGACCGATTCCGCCAGGCAACTCGAATATATCGTCAACGATTCCCGCTCCGTCTTCCTGTTCGTCGAGAACGAGGAACAGCTCGACAAGTATCTCCAGGTCCGGGACAGCGTCCCCACGCTGAAAAAGGTCATCGTCATAAATCTCGAAGGCTTGCGGGGATTCGAGGACCCGATGACGATGAGCTGGGAGGAACTGCTCCAGCTCGGCCGGCGCTATGGCGAAGAGAATCCGTCGGCCTGGGACGAACGGATCGACGGTTCCGCCCCGGACGATACGCCGATTCTGGTCTACACGTCGGGCACGACCGGACCGCCGAAAGGCGCGATGATTTCCAACCGGAACATCCTTTTCCAGGTCAGCAACGGCAACGCGATGCTGAATTTCCGCGAAGGCGACAACCAGTTGGCCTTCCTGCCGCTGTGCCATATCGCCGAGCGCGGCTTCTCGATGTTTCTTTCCATCGCCTACAAGACGGTCGTCAACTTTGCCGAAAGCCCCGAGACCGTGGCGGAGAATGTCCGCGAAGTGGCGCCGCACTACCTGTTTGCCGTGCCCCGGGTATGGGAAAAATTCTATTCCGGTTTCATGATCCAGATGCAGGACGCGACCTGGGTCGGCAAGCGCCTGTACGGCTGGGCGATCGGCGTCGGCGCGCGGATCGCGGATTGCCGGATCGAAGGGACGCAGCCGCCGCTCCGGGACAGGCTGCTCTACCGGCTCGCCGACTTCCTGGTGTTGCACAACGTCAAGACGCTCATCGGACTGCGCCGCGCGCGCTGGACTGCAACCGGCGCCGCACCGATCTCGCCGGACCTCATCCGCTGGTATCTCGCGCTCGGCATCGACATGGTGGAACTGTACGGCCAGACCGAGAACACCGGCGTCGCGACGAGCAACCGGCCGGACGAGTTCAAGGTCGGCTCCGTCGGCATGGCGCTACCCGACACCGAGGTGAAAATCTCGGACCGGGGCGAGATCCTCATCCGGGGGCCCCACGTCTTCCAGGGATACCTGAACAACCCGGAGAAAACGGCGGAAACGGTCGTCGACGGCTGGCTGCACACCGGCGATGTCGGCTGGGTCGACAACCAGGGCTTTTTCCGGATCACCGACCGTCTCAAGGACATCATCATCACCGCCGGCGGCAAGAATGTGACGCCGTCGGAAATGGAGAACCAGCTCAAATTCTCGCCCTACATCGCCGATGCCGTGATCATCGGCGACAAGCGCAAGTTCCTGTCCTGCCTGGTGATGATCGACGAAGACACCGTGATGAAATTTGCCCAGGACGAGAACGTCCCCTTCTCCAACTATGCCAGCCTGTGCCGCGCGGCCGAGGTGCAGCGGCTGATCCAGGCCGAGATAGACAAGGTGAACGGGGATTTCGCCCGGGTCGAGCAGATCAAGGCGTTCCGGCTGATCGAACAGGTGCTGACCCCGGAAGACGACGAACTGACCCCGACCATGAAGCTGAAACGCAGTTTCGTGAGCGCCAAATACAAGGATTTGATCGACTCGATGTATGAGGCGGCGTAACCTGCCGGTCTCGAAGAACGCGGCGAATTCCGGACAGAAGAACCGGGACGCCGCTCGCTCCTGCTCAGGCTTGTCGAAGGGAGGAACACCATGAAAATAACGATGAAAATGCTGTTCGCCGGTGTCTCGGGCGCCGCGCTGATGGTCTCCGGCGCCGCGTCCGCCCAGACCCGCGGCGTAACCGATACGGAAGTCGTCGTCGGCAGCCATACGGCGTTGACGGGTCCGGTCGCGCCCTGGGGTGTCGGCGCTGTGACCGGAACGCGAATGGCGTTTGCCGAGGCGAACGCGAAAGGCGGCATCCACGGCCGCAAGATCAGGTTTATCGTCGAGGATCACGGCTATCAGGTGCCGAAGGCGGTCCAGGCCGCCAACAAGCTGCTCAACCGCGACAAAATCTTCGCCATGGTCGGCGCGCTTGGCACGCCGATGAACAATGCCGTGCTGCCGCGCCAGATCAAGGCGAACGTGCCGAATTTCGTGCCGTTCACGGCATCGCGCCAGATGATCCAGCCCTATCACCGCATGAAGTTCCTGGCCTTCGCCAGCTACTACGACCAGGTGCGCGCCGCGACGAACTATTTCGTCAAGGAAAAGGGCTTCAAGAAAGTCTGCGCCATGTACCAGGACACGGACTACGGGCGCGAAATCCAGCAGGCGGTGAACGATCAGCTGAAGGCGCTGAACCTGAAACTTGCCGGCGAGTCCGCGCACAGCCCGCGCGAGAAATCCTTCGTCGGCGCGATCACCAAGCTGCGCAAGGCGGGCTGCCAGGTGACCATGATGGGAACGATCATCACCGACACCATCGGCCCGTTCCTGACCGCGAAGAAACTGGGCTGGAAGACGACCTTCGTCGGCAATATCGCGACCTACGACCTGATCGTCGCGGGCTTCAAGAAGGGACTGATGAACGGCTACTACGCCATGACCTCGTTCGAGATGATCTATCCGGACACCAAGAATGCGGCGCACAAGGCCTGGGCCGATGCCTACAAGAAATTCGCCGGCAAGCCGCACAACGGCGCGGCCCAGCTCGGCTACGGCGGCGGCCTGCTCTTCATGGAGGCGCTGAAACGCGCCGGCAAGAACCTGACGACCGACAGCTTCATCAAGGCGATGGAGAGCATCAAGAACTTCGAGATGTCTCTCGGCGGCCCGCCGCTCACCTTCGGTCCGAACGATCACCACGGTTCGACGGACGCCTATCTGGCTGTGGTCGATAACGCGCGCTGGAAAACCCTGACGAAGCCGCTTTCCTACTAAGCCCCAACAGGTCCGCCGGCCCGCAGGCCGGGGGCGGACCGCCAATTTGGCGCGGGCCGGTTGATCCGGTCCGCGCCCCACCCTACTCTCCGCCGCGTCTACAAGATGCGGCGGAGAAGTCATGTCTGAGCGGGAGTCCGGCGATCCCGGAGTCGCCCTGATCGTCGGCGCCGGCGTGGCGACCGGCAGCGCCATCGCCCGGCGCTTCGCGCGCGAGGGCTTCACCATCTGCGCAACCCGGCGCGACCGGGCGGACGGACTGAAGGACCTGGCCGCCGAAATCGGCGAGATCGGCAGCGAGGCCCACGTCTTTGCGTCCGATGCGCGCAAGGAAGAAGCGGTCGTCGAACTGGTCGAGACCATCGAGAGCACGATCGGCCCGATCGAGGTGTGCGTCCACAATATCGGCGCCAACGTGAAGTTCGATATCGGCGAGACGACATCGCGGGTCTACTACAAGGTCTGGGAAATGGCCGCGTTCAGCGCCTTCCTGCTGGGCCGCGAAGTCTCGCAGAAGATGATCGGGCGCGGGCGCGGCACCATCCTCTTCACCGGCGCAACGGCGAGCGTCCGCGGCGCCGCCGGCTTCGCCGCCTTTTCCGGCGCCATGCAGGCCAAACGGGCGCTGGCTCAGGCGATGGCGCGCGAACTGGGGCCGAAGGGCATCCACGTCGCCCACACCGTGATCGACGGCCCGATCGACACGCCGTTTACCCGCGAGATGATGGGGCATCTGATCGCCGAACGCGACTGGGACGACAATCTGCTGCTTCCGGACCACATCGCGGAGATGTACTGGCAGGTTCATTGCCAGCCCCGCTCGGCCTGGACCTTCGAAGTCGACTTGCGGCCCTGGGCCGAACCCTGGTAGCCGCGAAGCAAGCCCTGCGTAGCCCGCAACAAGGAAGACCCGTGAACATGAGCAAGACCGTCGAATTCTGGTACGACGTGCAGAGCCCTACGGCCTACCTGGCCTACTGGCAGTTGAAAAAAATCGCCGCGCGCACCGGCGCCACCGTCGATTACCGCCCGATGCTGCTGGGCGGCGTGTTCAAGGCGACGGGCAACCAGACGCCGGTCAACGTCAAGCCGAAGGGCAAGTGGATGTTCTTCGATATGTCGAACTATGCCGAAAAATACGGCGTGACCCTGCGGCCGAACCCGTATTTCGTGTTCAGTTCCCTGCCGCTCATGCGCGGCGCGATCCTGGCCCAGCAGCGCGGCGAGCTGGACCTCTACAACGACACGATCTTCTACGGCATCTGGCGCGACGCGAAGAACCTCGGCGAGCCCGCGGTCATCGTCGAGACGCTGAAAGAAGCCGGACTCGACGCCGGCGCCTATGTCGAAGGCATTCAGCAGCAGGCCGTGAAGGACAAGCTGATCGCCAACACCAACGACGCCGTCGGGAAGGGCGTATTCGGCGCGCCGACTTTCTTCGTCGGCGACAAGATGTGGTGGGGACAGGACCGGCTCGAGTGGGTCGAGGAGGAACTGGCGGCGTGAGCGCCGAACTGACGAAGCTCTTCGCCGACCGCATGGTGCCCATGGGCCGGACCCTCGGCCTCGAACTCGTCGATGTCAATCCGGACAGGGTCGTCGCAACGGTGACGGCGAGCGATGATCTGAGCACCTCGGCGGAGGCCATGCACGGCGGCGCAATCATGGCGGTGGCCGATACGCTGGGCGCGATCGGCACGGTCGCCAACATGCCGCGCGGCGCGCGCACCACCACGATCGAGAGCAAGACCAACTTTTTCCGTGCCGTTCCCGCCGGCTCGACCCTGACCGCCGAATCGACGCCGCTGCACAAGGGGCGCACGACCCAGGTCTGGCAGACCCGGCTGACCGGTGAGAACGGCAAGCTGGCCGCCCTGGTCACCCAGACGCAGATGGTGCTTTACCCGGACGGGAAGTAGCGCTTTGCGGTAGTGCGTCAGTCCGGAATTACCGGATGCGTCGCGGTACCCGGCGTTCCACGCATTTCCCGGCGCTTGCCCCACCCTCCGGTGCCGCCCCGGACGGAGCGGCAATACCGGTGTTACCGGGAAATCTGCGAACGGGCGGCCGTTGCAGTTCCTGCCGCCTTCCCCCGGCCGCCCGTTCCCCGATGCCCAAAACCAATTTTGCCACCCCGGACGGAGCGCAGCGACGATCCGGGGCGGCAAAGTCGGTGGTACTTCGGGCATCGGCGGTCGGCCTGGGCGGATTTCGGTCTTGTCCGGCATCGGCGTTCGAACTGACGCATTACCCGCGTTGTCGAACCCTTGAAGACCGCGGCGATAGTCCGCTTCGCTGGCGAAAACGCGTCCGAGAGGAAGCGCGTTTTTTCACCTATTATTTTATTTTATTCCTTGACATTCCGATTTTTATCCCCTATATGAGCTCCTGTCAACGCCCGAACTGCGCCCGGCGCGCCCGCGGGCGTCTCTTCCGTTTGCTTCCGACCAGCAAAGCAACGATTCCCCCCTCCCCCAAGGGATTCCTCTGCGAAACGGTTTCGAACCGCAAAAGTTATCCTTCCCCCGCTTCAGCGGGGGAAGTCCCGGAGCGCAGCGGAGGGGATGGGGGTGTTTCGGCCCGCCGCAGGAGTCGCCTTGCGGCAACGTGCGTCTCGCGGCACGTCACCCCCACCTGACCTCCCCCTCTGAAGAGGGGGAGGAATAGCGCCGCAGAAGCGCGAGGCTTTTAGCAGGGGAATCCCTTGGGAGAGGGGGAGCTTCGTTCCGGAAACGCCGCGCCAAAGCCGAAAACCGCCGCAATTCCAAGACATTACCCCCCTCCCCTTGGGGGAGGGGCAGGGGGAGGGGTATCGCGGGGAAGGATCCACCGCTGCCTATTTTTGCTCTGCCCGACTTTCGCAGAGGAAGCCACCCGACGGCGGCGCCACTGGTTTGTCAGGGCCGAAAAAAACAAGCGTTAGCGCCGGTTTCCAACGG
>Ga0209754_1000260_pt1 | contig 79792 bp, 74 predicted proteins | sample MesohylBB_FD_187295 | JGI IMG/M metagenome (GOLD analysis project Ga0209754, IMG submission 187295) | Host-associated microbial community of the marine sponge Aplysina aerophoba from Gulf of Piran - sponge mesohyl, lysed by bead beating... | ecosystem: Host-associated > Porifera > Sponge >...
GACCGCCGAGCTGGTCCGTGCCGGAGACACTGCGGGGGCACGCCCATGACCGCCGAGCTGGTCCGTGCCGGAGACACTGCGGGGGCACGCCCATGACCGACGAGCTGATCCTCATCGACGAGCCGGCCGAGCACCTCCGCCGCATCACACTCAACCGCCCCCACAGGCGCAACGCCATCTCCACGCCGATGCGGACCGCGCTGCTCGATGCCCTGCACCGCTTCGACGACGACCCCGAGGCCAGGGTCACCATCGTGCGGGGCGCGGGGCCCTGCTTCTCTTCGGGCTACGACCTGTCAGGCGGGCTCATGGACGATCCGCCCTACCCGTCCGCGCCCGGCGACGGCCAGTGGACCCGCCAGGCCAGCGACGGCTGGTTCTCCATCTGGGACCTGGCCAAGCCTGTCATCGCGCAGGTGCACGGGTACGCCTACGCCGGAGGCACCGAGCTGGCCACGGCCTGCGACCTGGTGTACGTGGCCGACGACGCCCGCATCGGCTATCCGGTGGTGCGGGTGGCCTCGCCCCCGGACTGGCAGTACCACACGCCGCTGATGGGCCTGCGCCACGCCATGGAGGCCATGCTCACCGGCGACTCCGTCAGCGGCGCCGAGGCGGCCCGGATGGGGTGGGCCAACCGGGCCCACCCGCCCGAGGAGCTGGAGGGGGCCGTGCTCGCGGTGGCGGAGCGCATCGCCGGCGTGGCCACGGACCTGGCCCAGATCAACAAGCGCATGGTGCACCGGGCCTTCGACGTGCTCGGGGGACGGGCCGCCATCCGGTCTGGTCAGGAGTTCCAGGCCCTTGCCGCTCACCAGCCGTCGGTGCGGGCCGCCATGGCCGACCTGCTGGGCTCGGTCAAGAAGGCCATCGGCGACACCCCGCCGGCCTGAGCGGCTTCATCGAGCGCCCATCCGGGTCGACGCCCCCGAGTGGTTGCTAGAGCACAGGCGAAGCGGAGCACTGGAATAAGTTTTCAGATTGTTTCATATAATTCTCCTTGCTTTGGGTTGCTGTTGTGGCATCAGACTGCCATGATGGTGTGACAAACCCATGAAACAGCACGATACATGTTGTGCTACTACCCAAGGGAGGGTGTCAATGGCTGGTGACATGCTGGTGATGTCGAAGTCGCAGATGGAACAGCTCGCGGTGATCTTCGCCCGGCAGAAGGAGACGGCGGAGGGGGTGATCAGCGCAATCGGCGCCGGTATCGACGGCACCACCTGGCAGGGGGCGAGGGCCGAGCGGTTCCGCCAGCTCTGGGAGACGGAGTTCCGACCCAATCTGCGGGCACTGTGCGACGCACTGGGGGAGCACTCGGCGTTCATCACCGCCGAGCTCCAGGCGGGTGTCAGCGCGCTCGACACCGTCTGAGGGCCGCGGGGCGGCCCCGACCGCCGCTACGAAGCGGGGACGGCACAGCCGGTGCGGATCCGTCATCTCTGCAACGGCACAGAACAGACCGTGGAGATCGACTCCCGCCTCGAGGGCTACACCGTGGCGGACCTCATGGCGGCGCTCGGGAGCCGACTGGACGGACCCGGCGACAGCTCCGCCGGCGTCAGGGTCGACGGATGCTGGCACAGTGCCGGCACTCCCCTGTCCGCGGTCCCGATCTGGGAGGGGGCCCTGCTCGAGATCGCTCCCGGCTCCGGGCAGTCCCCCTCCCAGTCGCCGAAGCAGCCGGCCGGACCGGCACTCGGGGCATCGAGCCGCGGACAGGTTCTCGCGGTTGCCGCAGAGCAGCAGCCGGCCGGACCGGCACTCGGGGCATCGAGTCGCGGACAGGTTCTCGCGGTTGCGGCAGAGCAGCAGCCGGTTGGCTCGGCGCTTGGGGCATCGAGCCGCGGCCAGGTCCTCGCGGTCACCGCGGGCTTGCGGGCCGGATCCCGTCACCGACCGCCCCCGATAGGAACCTGGACGATCGGTCGCTCGGTGAGCTGCGATGTGGTGCTCGACGACCCTGCGGTCTCCCGCCGCCATACCCGGGTCAGCGTGGAGAGGCCCGGAGCCCGGCCGGTAGTCGCCGACCTCGGCTCGCACAACGGCACCGTCGTGGCCGGCCGCGCCGTGACCGACCCGGCACCGGTGCCGGCCGGCGCCACCGTCCGGCTCGGCGCCACCTGCCTGCAATGGCGGACCGAGAGGGACGACGCGCCCGCGGCGGTGAGCGCCGGTCTGGGTGCCGCCGCGGGACGGATCCCGTTCAACCGGCCGCCTCGCCGCCGGCCCCCGACCTCGCCGGCGACGTTGCGGGTGCCGGCGGAGCCGCCGCCCCGGCCCGAGCCCGAGCCCCTGTCGTGGGCCGGGATCGCGTTGCCGGTGGTGGCCGGCCTGGTGCTGGCTCTGGTGTGGAACCCGTTCATGGCAGTGTTCGCGGCCCTCGGCCCGCTGATCACCATCGGCACCTGGCTGGAGCGGCGCCGGCGCAGCACCCGAGCCCATCGGCGGGCCTGCGAGGACACGGCCGCGCGGGTGAAGGGCTTCGTGGCCGCGCTGCCGGCGGAGGCGGCCGCCGAGCGTCTCAGGCGGTTGGCGCTGGTCCCGGACCTGGCCGAGCTGGTGCGCCGGGCGGAGACCCCGTCGCTGCGTTGCTGGGAGCGTCGCCAGCGCGATCCCGACGCCATGCGACTCGGTGTCGGCACGGCCGATGTCCCCTACTCGCCGCCGATCGAGGTGGACGGCGACGGTGGCGCCGCGCCGCAGGCGCTCGAGGCGCTGGAGGCTCTGGAACCACTGCGCGATGTCCCGGTGGCCGTGTCGCTGGCGCCCGGAGACGTCGTCGGCATAGTCGGGCCGCTGCCCGCGGCCCGGGCGGTGGCCCGGTCCCTGGTGCTGCAGGCGGCTGTGCTTCACGGCCCGGCCGACCTGGCCGTCGCGGGCCTCGCTCCCGGCGGGGCGCGGGAATGGTCGTGGCTGCGCTGGCTTCCCCATACCGCGGATGCGGCCGGCGGCGGCCCGGGCGCGCTGGCAGCCACCGAGGGCAGCGCCATGAGGGCCGCGGCTGAGACGGCCGCCGCGGGTTGCGCCCAGCGGATCCTGCTGGCCGTCATCGACGGAACCGAGGCGCTCACAGGCCGGTCCGCGCCGGGCCGCACGCTGCTCGCCCTGAGAAGCACCGCCGGGATCATCGTCACCACCGACGTGTGCGACCTGCCGTCCAACTGCACCACCATCGTGCAGGTCGATCATTCCGCCGGAGGGCTGCGGCTGGTCGACCCCCGCTCCGCGGCGAAGCTGGCGCCCCTCGTCGCGTGGGGCGTCACAATCGCGACCGCCACCCATGCGGCGGCCCGCCTGGCTCGCCTCGACGACCCCGAGCTGGGTTCGCACCACGCCAACCTGCCCGAGTCGGTGTCGCTCGTGGACCTCATGGATGGCGAGCCGACCCCTGAGTCGGTGTCGCAACGCTGGCAGGCGACTCGGGGCACCGCTGACCTGCGGGTGCCGATCGGCGCCACAGCCGAGGGACCGCTGGTGCTCGACCTCGTGGTCGACGGCCCCCACCTGCTGATCGGCGGCACGACGGGCTCGGGCAAGTCGGAGCTGCTGCGCTCGCTCGTCGCCGGGCTGGCGCTGTCGGCTGATCCCGACCATCTCGCCCTGGTGCTCATCGACTACAAGGGCGGCGCGGCCTTCGACCGGTGCGCGGAGATGCCCCACGTCGCCGGGATGGTGACCGATCTCGACGACCGCCTGGCTGAGCGGGCGCTGGTGTGCCTCGAGGCCGAGTTGCGCCACCGCGAGGAGCGGCTCCGGGCTGCCGGAGCCGAGGATCTCGCCGCCTTCCGGGCCCGCAGCGGTCCCGCCGCCGAGCCGCTTCCAAGGCTGGTGGTCGTGGTGGACGAGTTCGCCACGCTGGCTGCGGAGTTGCCCGACTTCCTGCACTCGCTGGTGGGGATCGCCCAGCGGGGCCGCAGCCTCGGCGTCCACATGGTGCTGGCCACCCAGCGGCCCGCAGGGGTTGTGACCGATGACATCAGGGCGAATACATCGTGCCGGATCGCGCTGCGAGTGACCGATCGCCACGACTCCAACGATGTGATCGACTCGCCGGCCGCGGCCCGGATCCCCCGGCAGCGTCCCGGTCAGGCGCTGGCCCGGCTCGGTCCGGGTGAGCTGGTCGCCTTCCAGTCGGCCCTGGTGACCGGCACCACGCCGCGGGGCTCCGGCGGTCTGCGGGTGGGGGCCGGCGGCCAGGCTCCGGGCCAGGATCCCTCCGAGTTCCCCGGCGGATCCGGCTCCGAACCGGGAGGCGACCCGGTGGAGCGCAACGACCTGGACGCCGTGGTGGACGCGGTGACGGTCGCGCACCGGCGCCGAGGAGGTCGAGCGCCGCGCCCGCCCTGGCCGAAGCCGCTGCCCCTCGAGGTGTCAGCGGGCAACCTGCCGGCCAGGGTCGGACCCGGAGAGCCCGCGGCCTGGCTGGTGGACGACCCCTCGCGTCAGCGCCAGTTCGTTGGCGGATGGCATCCCGGCCAGGGCCACCTCGTGGTTGTGGGCGGCCCCGCATCGGGCACCTCCACCACTCTGGCCTCCGTGGCTCTCGACCTCTGCCGGAGCCGTGATCCCGACGACCTTCACATCTACGCGCTCGACTTGGACGCCGGGCTGCTCACCGCGCTCGAACGCCTCCCCCACGTGGGTGCGGTCATCGCTCCGACCGACGGCGAGCGTCGGGCACGGCTGTTGCGATTGCTCGACGACGAGGTGACCGCCCGGCGGGCCGGAGGAGCCTCAGCCGCCATCGTGCTGCTGGTGGACGACCTCGCCGGGCTGGCACGGGCCCATGATCCGGTGCGCGACCCCGAGCCCCATCAACGCTTCGCCCGCATCTGGAGCGACGGCGCCGCGGTGGGGGTCACCGTGGCGGTGAGCGTCGCCCGAGCCGCGGACCTCCCACCGGAACTGGCCGCGTCCGCGGGTGTGGTGCTGGTCCACGCGACCTCCGATGCCGGCGACGGGCTGCGCTTCGGCCTGCGCACCCCGACAGCGGGCCTTGCCGCGGGCCGGGCCGTCAGAGCCGGCGACGGCCTGGAGGTGCAGATCGCCCGACCCGTCGGCGGCGACTTCGCGTCGGCCGCAGCCGAGGTGGCCGCCAGTGCGGCGCCGGCGGAACGAGGACCGGCCCGGATCGGCTCGCTGCCTCCCAGGGTCTGTTTCGAGGACCTGCCCGGCAGCGCCCTCAGCGAGGACCGCCGCATCGACCTCCGCTTCGCCATGGGCGATCTGAGCCTGGCGCCGACCGGCTTCGCGCTGCACGACGGCGAGCACGCCCTGGTGATCGGTCCGCCCCGCACCGGGCGCACCTGCGCCCTGGCCGCCGTGGGCGCCGCGGCCCGCTGCGCCGGAGTCGAGGTGGTCGTCGTGGGTGACCGTCCCGGCGACCTGGCGCGGCTGCTGGGGGTGGAGCCGGTCCCGGTGGGCGAACTCGACACCCCCGATGGCCGCCGGCGGCTAATGCTCGTAGACGACGCCGATCGGGTCAGCGACCCCTCCGGGCTGCTGGCTCGCCTGGCTGCCGGCGGTGACGGCTCCTGCCATCTGGTGGTCTCGGCCACCGCCGAGCGTCTCCGCTCGTCCTACGGCCACTGGCTCAACGAGATGCGAACCTGCCGGACCGGGGTGCTGTTCAGGCCGGGACCCCTCGACGGCGACCTGCTCGGCGCGGCCCTGCCGGCACGGTTGGAGCCGCTGCCGGTGCCGGGTCGGGGACTGGTGGTGGCCGACGGCGCAGCCGCGGTCGCGCAGGTGGCGCTCGTGGGCGCGGCTGCGTAGCGTCGGGGCTTGGTGTGTCCTACCGGACCCGCCGCAGTCGAGCCTGACGGAGCCCGCCGTGACGCATCCCAACATCCGAATCGAGACCTCCGGTGCGGTCACCACCGTCACCGTCGACCGGATCCGCCGCAAGAACGCCTGCACGCCGGCGATGTGGGCCGGTCTGCGCCACGGCTTCCGCGACATCGCCGAGTCCTCCGCCCGGGCGGTCGTGCTCACCGGCGCGGGCGGCGACTTCTGCGCCGGCGCCGACGTCGGCCCCGGCGACGACAACGAGGCCGGAGACGAGCCGAGCCGGCACCGGATCGACCACATGCGCGACATTGCCGACACCGTTATGGCCATCCACGACTGCCCCCGCCCAGTGATCGCCAAGGTCGACGGCGTGGCCGTGGGCGCCGGCCTGGGAATGGCCCTCGCCGCCGACATGGTGTGGTGCTCGGCGAGGGCCCGGTTCTCGCTGATCTTCGCCAAGCGGGGTCTGAGCCTGGACTTCGGCACGTCGTGGCTGCTTCCCAAGCGCATCGGCCTGCACGAGGCCAAGCGCCTGGCCTTCACCGGGGAGATCATCGGCGCCGAGCGGGCTGCGGACCTCGGCATAGTCAACGAGGTCGTGCCGGTGGAGGAGCTCGACGCCGCAGTGGACGAGATGGCGGCCGCCGTCGCGGCCGGACCCCCCATAGCGCTGGCCGGCTCCAAGCGCCTCCTCAACAACGCCTCCAACATCTCGCTGTTCCAGGCACTGGAGGCCGAAGCACTGAGCCAGGGCGTGAACTTCGCCACCGGCGACACCAAGGAGGCCCTGCGGGCCTTCATCGAGAAGCGCGACCCAGCCTTCCAGGGCTGGTAGCACCACAGGCTTGGAGAGGCAATGAGTAGGAGCACCCTCCCCGTGGCTACGACCAGGCCATGGAGCCAGGAGTCGGGTGGGCTCCGAGCGGTCTCGTAGTCGCTTCTTGCCGTGTTGAGAGGCAGTTCGTGTAACGCCGCCATGCCACAACCGTGTGCAGGCGGCCTAGATTCGCCGTGTGGACGTCGAGCCGTCCGTAGCGAGACTGGACGAGCAAGTCCGTCGCGGACTGGCGAAGTCCTTCATCGAGGACGCCGTGATCGGCCAGTACCGTCAACTCGTGCGCTGGCAGCACATCACCGGTCAGTCAGCGCAGATCGACTCCGGTTACCTCGGCCAGCACTTGGTGAGCCTGGTCTCGGGAAAGGCGGGTCTGGGCCGAGGCAGCCGCGGCAAGGGGAACGACCTTCGCGACGGTTCGGAGGTCAAGATCGCAAGCACACTGGGCGGGGTTGACAAGCCGCGCTGGAACAACAAGCTGAGCACCGCACAGGCAGTCGCGACCTACCTCGAGAATCCTGCGATCTACTTCGGACTGTTCGACACCTTGGAGAAGGGACAAGACTTCCCCGTGCGAGTTCGCGTGTGGACTGTCGAGCCCGCGAAGGACGAGGCCTTCCGCAACGTGGTCATAAGGTGGGCGGACAGGCAGACGTCTGGCAACTTCCAACTCCATCCGCCGTGCTGGTCCGACTCCAACGTTGCTACGAATCAAAGCGGCAACATCGCGCTTCCTCTTGCGTTTCGGGCGATGCAACTGGACATCGAGGGCGTCGACTACCTCGTGGTTGAGCATTGGGATCCGGCGCCTGGCGGCTGCTCGGAGCAGTAGCTGACAGGTGCCCGCAGCTAGAGATCCGTCTTCAGCAGATCCGAGTACAGGTTGCGCAGGCCCCTTCTGGCGCTCGCGATGTGTTCGAGGTGGCCTCGGGCGGCCTCTCCTGCTCGCGAAGCCCACGAGTCGTCGAATGGCGGAAGCATGAGCGAGAGCACGTCCTCGGCATCGATCCGGCGGCGCGAGCTCGATGTGCCGCGGCCCAGCGGAGCGATCTGTCGACGAACAAGTGGGTGCTGGAGCAGCACAAGCGCGGTGTACGGATCAAGATCCGGACGGAACACACCAAACTCGGCAGAGCATTGGACTTGCCCGACACGAGACGGAACGACGGCTGCCCTGAACTTGCCTGGGTTGAGCAACGAGACGAGCAGCTCGCCGGGCTCTGCCAGTTGGCCAGGGGTCACCGGCCGATGCGTCCAGGCGAGGTCCCAGTCAACTGCACCGAGCTTGTCCACATGGAGGACCGACACGAACGGCAGGCCGCCAGCCACCGGCGAGCGGCGCTTGCCGTTGAACTGAAGGATCGTCCTCGCCTCAAGGCCCCCCGCGTCCTTGAGTTCGCCGCGCGCCGCCTCAGCATCCTCGTCGAGGGTCGAAGCATCAAGACTGCCCAAGTCGGCATACCGTCTCGTCGCCATCCGCTTCGAGGGCTGCCAGGAATCCGGGTGGGCGATGAATCGACGGATGTCCTCAGCGATCCCGGGAAGGTCATCACCGCCAGGGTCGCAGGCCGGCGAACCCTTGCTCATAACGAACCCGACGTGATCGGCTCGCGCGAGGAACACATGCTTCCTCGATTCGGCAGGCGCCTTCCGCAGAAAGGTCACGCTGGTCTTCGCCGTTGTCCCGGCTGGCGCGAATGTGGCTGGTGGAAGGCTGATGACCCCTTCCACACCCAGCGGCAGGTCAAGCCGTGCCCTGCTGAGCAGGAGTTCCCGCATCGCTCGACCGTCCCCGATGCCGTCGGGAAGAATAATGCCCGCTATGCCGCCCGGCGCTAGAAGCTCGATACAGCGAGCCACGAACGCGAGCGCCGGGTCCACACGCAGGGATCCCGCCAGGATCGGAAAGCAGTACGCCGTCTGCTCTATTCCTTCGGCGGAGTCGTACTTCTTGTCCCCGAACGGGGGATTGGTCAAGATCAGAGAGAACCTGCCGCGCTGCTGCGACACCTGCTTGTCTGTGATGGAGTCGCCCACGACGAACACCTCCGGCGTGCGGATCCCGGCCGCCATGAGGTTCACACGCGCCATTGCGACCGACGATGCGGACTGGTCCGCGCCGAACAGCGGACCACCACGCTCGAGCCAGCCTTCGCCGAGACCGCGTCGTCGAGCCTCGTGAAGCAGGCCGACGAGGAAGCGGCCGCTGCCACAGCACGGGTCGCCCATCAGAGTCGAGCCGTCGTTCACGAGTTCGGCCGAGAGAAGCTCGAGACCAACCGTCACCATGAGTTCGACGACACCCTCGGGCGTGAGGTAAGTCCCCAGGCCTCCGGCGTGCTCGTATTTGCCGCGCAGGAAGACATCGAAGGCCGTGCCTACAGGGTCGGACGCTCCAACAGCCCCCAGTTCGATGCCGCCAAGGATGCGCACCGCCTCCGAGAGCACGTCTGGTCTCGCAATCCGAAGGGGCTCGTCCAGCGGCCAGACCGGTTGCGCCTCGCCGCTCGGCAGCAGGGCACTCAGCGACGGCAGACTGTTCGCGACGCGGAACGCTGCTTTGGCTCGTGGGATGCTGTCGTCCGGTCTTGACGGGACGCGGTCCATGACGTCGGCGAGGCTTCCGAAGCCCGGTACGACGGCGTCTGGCTCTCGCTCGGCCGCGATCCTCAACAGGAGCAGCTTTGTGAGTTCCTCTACCGCAGCGTTGGAGGGACGAATGCCCCCGCGCGTGTAGAGGAGCTGGTGAAGGCCATCAAGTTCTCTGGCCAGTTCAATTGGCGCAGCGCTCATCGTCGTCCTCATCGATACTTCCCTCCTGCGTTCTGTTCATCGAGTCGTCGGCTCCGCGAGGTTCCTCATCGTCCTTGGACTGTGTGACAATGGCCTGCCCACGGCCGTCGAGTCGACCGGTCCGGACCGCCCATTGACGCACATCCGGCCAATACCAGACGAGCGTGCGAGAAATTGCCGCAAGGGGCTGCGGGAACTCGCCATGGCGCCGACGCCAGTCGTGCACGACCTGGAGGCGCTTGACGCCGAGCCGCGCGGCAATCTCGGCTGCGCCGACCAACTCGTCGACATCAACGCTGCGACCCACGCCCGCATCCTGCCACACTCTGCGTACATGTTGACGCACCCCCCGTCTCGCGAATCGGCGCTGGTCTTGGGCCGCGGCGAGGCGCTCGGATCGAGGGTCACCCGAGCTTGGCTCCGGCGCGTTCGCGGCCGCGCGGTCGGGCCTGCGGATGAAGTCGATGCCTGGCATGTGGGCCTGAGCGGTACGAGTGCTGGGTGTGCTGAAGCGCGACGGCGCCCCGGCGACGGAGAAGTCACCGGGGCGCCCCCGCCCTACCGGGGCGTCGCTGCGGCTTACTGAAGTGAGCCGATGTCGCTTGCAGCGATGCCCAGGGCGTCCCACGCGGGCTCGAGAGCGGCGCGCACCTCGCCGCCGAATCCGTTCGCGCCGGGCGGGTTGTCCAGGTTGAAGACGGCGTCCATGGCGTCAGCGTCGGCGCCGGCTGGAACCATGTATGCCTCGACCACCCGCCAGAAGGCCAAGCCCTCAGCCTGGTGCTCCTTGGCCTTGGCGTCGTTGCCGTCGGCCAGGTCGCCCTCGATCAGGCTGGCGTAGCGGATCGCCGCCTGCGAGTAGGTGATGGCCAGGCCGCGAACAGCCTCGGCGGCGGCTGCCTCCGCGCCCGCCGCGTCAATGTTGAGCAGAGCGTCGCGGCCCGCGATCATCGCGGCCAGGATCGTCTCGTTGGCCTGGGCGGTCTCGCCGTCGGCGCCGACCGTGCCGAAGTTGGCGGCCCGCTTGTTGCCGGTGGCGTAGGGGGCGCAGCCCGGCTCGGCTCCGTGGAAGAAGGCCCAGCCCTCGTCCCAGTTGTGGACCGCGCCGCCGGCCACGTCGAAGTTGCCATCGTGGGCCTTGGCCAGCGCGGCGTTGAACTCGTGGATCGTCCAGGCCACCATGATCTGGTTCTGGATGCCCTTCTCCGCGCCGCATTGAGCTCCCGGTAGACGGCGGGGACCACGTTGCGCAAGTAGCGACCGAGCTTCACGAAGCTCTGACCCGTGACCCGGAAGCGGTAGCTGATCGGCACCTCGGCGTACCGGTAGCCCTTGGCCAGCAGATCGAGAGTCAGCACCTGGGCGTAGTTGTAGTCGTGGATGATCTCCGCGTCGGCTGCGGCTGCGCCCGAGAAGGCCCGGTAGCCGGTCTGGCCGTCGGTTATCCGCCGCCGCGCAACCAGCGAGAGCACCGCGGTGAGCACGAGGTTTCCGAACCGGCGATGCGGTCTCATGTGGTGGATCCGTCCGAGGAACCGGCTACCGGCCACATAGTCGGCGTGCCCCGCCAGCACCGGTGCCACCAGGGCAGCCAACTCCTCGGGCGGGTACTCGCCGTCGGCGTCGCAGAAGGCGACGGCCGCGGCTCCCCGCTCGACCGCGGCCGCCAGCCCCACCCGCACTGCCGCGCCCAGGCCGCGATTCTCGCCCAGGCTGATCACCTCCGCGCCCGCAGCCCGGGCCCGCGACGCAGTGGCGTCGGTCGAGCCGTCGTCGACCACGAGCACATCGACGGGCCTGCCCAGCACTTCTGCCGGTGCCCGCCGTACGCAGCCGCCCACCGACTCCTCCTCGTTGTACGCAGGCATGAAGAGCACCACTGGAGCGTCGCCGGCCATCCCAACTGGCATGGCCGCCCCACCGGCCGACAATTCAACCGGCTCGGGAGAGTCAACCGGCTCAGGAGCGCGCCGCAGCCGGAACCGACCGGCGAGGCTGGGTGCGGGGACGAACAGAGCGATCGCGCCGGCGCCAAGCGAGTATGCGGTCTTGAGGGCGTGGGCGGCCAGCGCGGCCACCAGCGCATCGCCCGTCTCATGGCCGAGGGCGACGTAGGCCGCGACCGCGGCCGCCTCGTAGGTCCCGAATCCGCCGGGAGCGATCGCCGCCACCTGAGCGGCGACCGAGACCGCGGTGACGCCCACTGCCTCCGCGGCGGTGATCTCCAGTCCGGCCCACTGCGCGGCCTGCCATACGAGCACCGCTTCGCACAGCCAGGCCACGACCGACAGACCCAGCGCAGCCGGGCCCGGCAGCCGAACGTCGGGGCGCTGCCCGGCCAACCGGTGCAGCCACAGCCAAGCCGCCAGCGCGGCTGCGGCCACACCGGCAAACACGAACCAGCCGCTCCAACCAGCCAGACCGGCCAGCGCGGCCGGGCCTGCCACCAGGCCCAGTCCCACCACGGCCAGCAGGTCGGCCGAGCGCAGGGCGACCACCGAGGCGGTGGCCGAGTCCAGGCTCGCTCCGGCTCGGCGGACCACGCTGACGACTCGCATCGGCTCGCCCAGGCGCAGCGGGAGCAGGTGATTGCCGCCCAGGGCCAAGTGGATCCCGCTCAGGGCGTGGCCGAAGCTCAGGCCTGGGAGTACTCGGCGCCAAGCCGCCGCCCGAAGCAGGAACGCCACGCCGAACGCTGCCACCGCCGCGAGGATCCGAACCGGCTCGCCTCGAGCTGTCCGGGCGGCCTGGGCGAGCGCTTGGCCGTCCACCGCCGACCAGATCACGGCGACCGACAGGGCGGTAACCGCTAGGACCAGCACCGGCACGACACCGCGGGGAAGGCGCTCTCTGAGCGAGGAGATCAAGTTCACGAGATTTCGTTAGGGTAACTTTACGATTTTCGCAAACCGACACTATAGTGATTCGCCATGATCCGACCAATCCTCCCCATGATGCTTGTCACAGCCCTGATCGCAGGATCCTGCTCAGGAGGCGAGTCCCGCATGTTGGACGGGACCGCGGCGGAGATCTACGGCGGAACCTGCGCCGGATCCAACGGCCGGGAGGTCACGGTCTACTCGGGGCGGACCGAGAATCTGATCGGCCCCGCCCTGGAGGCCTTCGCCTGCGAGACGGGCACCGAGGTCGCGGTGCGGTGGGGCAGCTCCACCGACCTGGCCCTGCTGCTGGCCGAGGAGGGTGACCGTACGCCGGCCGACGTGTTCCTGTCCCGCTCGCCGGGTCCGGTCGGGTTCCTGGAGGCCGACGCCCTGCTCGGGAGCATCGACGACGATGTGCTTGCGCTCGTGGGTGTCGACAGCCGCTCGCAGTCCGGCACCTGGGTCGGCTTCTCCGGCCGCAAGCGGGTCCTCGTCCACAACCTCGACGCCGTACCGTCAGAGGAGCTGCCAGAATCCGTGTTCGACCTCACCGATGCTCGTTACCGGGGGCGCGTGGCCATCCCGGCCACCAACGGCTCGTTCGTCGACTGGTTCACCGTGTTCCGCGACCAGTACGGCAGCGATGTCGCCTCCCGATGGCTCAACAGCATGGTGGCCAACGACGCCCGCTACTACCCGAACAACCGGTCGATCGTCGAGGCGGCTGGTCGTGGCGAGATCGACATGGGCCTCGTGAACCACTACTACCAGTACCAGGAGGCCGCGACCGCCGGCGACCGCCACCGGGCTGCCAACCACGATCTGGCCGACGGCGACATCGGGTCGCTTCTGATCATCACTGCGGCCACCATCACCGCGGACAGCGACAACCGGCAGGCAGCCAACGAACTGATCGGCTACCTGCTGTCCGAGCCGGTGCAGCGCTACTTCAGCGCCGAGACCTTCGAGTACCCGCTCGCCGCCGGGGTCGAGCCGGCCGATGTCCTGCCGCCCCTGAAGGCGTTGGAGATCGGCAGCGTCGACTTCGATGGTCTTGGCGGCGGCTTCGCCGAGACCATCGCCATCATCGAGGCGAGCGGCATTCTCGACCAGTGACCACCCATGGCGGGGCGACCGGGCAGCAACCACCTCGGGTGGCTGCACGACGGAGGGGGTCTCAACGGGCGACATGTTGAGCCGTCGGCCGTCGGGGTGCCGCTGAAGGCCCGCGGCGGCATCCTCAATCAGTGACTGTCGAGACGTCGAGGCGATCGTTGCGCCCTTCGAGCGCTCCGCCGACGCTGCGGGCGGTCGGGCTGGCGCTGGCTGTGGCGTTCGCCTTCCCGGGGGTGTACCTCGTCTACAGGAACTTCGCAGAGGGAGCCGATCCGGCCGGGCTGCTCCTCAGCGACCGCACCATCGGGCCGCTGTGGCGCTCGCTGCGCCTCGCGGTGTCGGTGTCGGCCGCGGCGCTCATGCTCGGCACCGCACTCGCCTGGCTGACAACCCGCACCGACCTTCCGCTCAACCGGCTGTGGCGGATCGTGTTGCCGCTGCCGTTGGTGTTCCCCACCTTCGTCGGCGCGGCCGCGTTCATCCACACCCTCAATCCCGGCGGGCTGGCCAACGACCTGCTCGGCGCCATCGGGGTTGACCGGACTCCCGAACTGCGGGGGTTCTTCGGCGCCTGGCTGGTATTGACCCTGATGACGTACCCGTACGTCTACCTGCCCGTGGCGGCCCGGCTGCGCCAGCTTCCGAGCACCCTCGAGGAGAGCGCCCGAGTGCTCGGTGACACCGCGCTCAGGGTCTTCGGCCGGGTCTGCGTGCCCCAGACGGCCACCGCCATGGGCGCCGGAACTCTGCTGGTGTTCCTGTACACGCTCAGCGACTTCGGAGCGGTGCAGCTCATGCGCTACGACACCCTCACCCGGGCAATCGCCACCAACCAGCTCGCCAACCCGCCGGTGGCGCTGGCTCTGAGCCTGATGCTGCTGGTGCTGGCCGCGCTGGTGGTCCTCGGCGAGCGCCGGGTCTCGCACCGATTGCCCGACGCCGGCGGCGGCCAGTCGAGCCGCCCGATGATCTACGGCCTCGGCCGCTGGCGTGCCCCGGCGCTGGGGTTCGTTGTTCTGGCGGCCGGCGGTGCCGTCGGTGCGCCCCTGGTGGCTCTGCTGGACTGGGCCGCGGGCGGGTTGGCGCGGTCCGCGACCGGCGGCCGGCCCCTCACCATCGATGCGTCCAACGTGCTGGACGCCACCGTGAACACTCTGGGCGTCAGCGCGGTCGCCGCGGTGGTGTCGACAGCCGCGGTGCTGCCCGTCGCCCTGCTGGTCGGCCGCTACCGGTCGCGTGCGGGCTCCTTCGCCCACGCGGTGGTGATCAGCACCTTCGCTCTCCCCGGCATCCTCATCGCCCTATCGATGCGGTTCTGGACCCTGCGCTCGGATCTGGCGTTCGAGCTGTTCAACGACACGATGGCGCTGCTGATCTTCGCCTACGTGGTTCGCTTCGGGTCCCTGGCCATGGGAGTGACGCTGGTGGCTGTGCGAAGCGTTCCCGACCGGCTCCACGACTCGGCCCGGATCCTGGGCGCCGGACGGGTGCGCCGGTTCTTCTCAGTCGATGTGCCCATCATGGCGCCGGGCATGCTGGCGGGCACGGGCCTCGTGCTGCTGTCGGTCATGAAGGAGCTGCCCATCAGCCTGTTCGTGTCGCCGTTGGGCTTCTCCACGCTGGCCACCAGGATCTTCGGCTCCTTCGAGGACGCGTTCATCGCCGAGGCGGGGATCATGGCGGTCGTGCTGGTGGCCCTGTCGTTCGTGTTGACGTGGTTCCTGGTGATCCGGCGCGACGATCTGATGTGAGCATTGGACCGTGGCCCGGGTGGCGGCCGTCGCGGCTTGCGTTGGCGATGGGCGCGGTTGCGCTCTGGACCTTCGCGATGGCCTTGCCGGCCATCGGGGCCCGGGCTTCCTACGGGGCCCGCGTCACCGCGGACGAGCCCCAGTACCTCACCACCGCCATCAGCATCGGCGAGGACTTCGACCTCGACATCAGCGATGAGCTGGCCGAGCGCCGCTTCGAGCCCTTCCACGAGACCGACCTCAACCCCCAGACCGTCCACCTCGACGATTCGGGACGGCGCGTCAGCCCCCATGATCCGCTGCTTCCCGCGTTGCTGGCTGTGCCCATGCGCCTGGGCGGATGGGTCGCGGCCAAGGCGACCCTGGCCGCCCTCGCGGGCGCCACTGCCGCAGCCACCCTCTGGCTGGCAGTACGGCGGTTCGCGGTGCCCGTGGGACTTGGCGCCCTGCTGGTGGGGGGCTTCTTCGCCGCGCCTCCGTTGACGGCCTACGCCACCCAGGTCTACCCGGAGATGCCGGCCGCGCTCTGCCTGACGCTGGGACTGGGCGCGGTGACCGGTCCCCTGCAGGCCAGGGGGCGCGCTGTTCTGCTCCTGAGCGTGGTCGCCCTGCCGTGGCTGTCGGTCAAGTACGCGCCCGTGGCGGTGGTGCTGGTCGCAGCGCTCGCCGCAAGGACATGGCGGGGCAGCCGTCGCAGGCTCGCGGTCGACCTGGCGATCCTCGCAGCCGCGGGTGTGGTCTATCTGGTCTCCCACCGAGCTGTGTACGGCGGCTGGACCGCCTATGCCAGCGGCGACCACTTCGTGGACGGCGAGCTGCTCGTGCTCGGCCGGGATCCCGACTACGCGGGCCGCAGCCGCCGGCTGGTGGGCCTCCTGGTAGATCGGGGGTTCGGTCTGGCCGCCTGGACGCCTGCGTACCTGCTCGTGGTGCCGGCGCTGGCGGCACTGGCCCGTCGGCGCCCGCCGGGCTGGTCGGTGCTCGTCGCGGCGTTCGGGGCGGGGTACGCGGTGGCGACGTGGGCCGCGCTCACCATGCACGGCTGGTGGTGGCCCGGACGCCAGTTGGTGGTCGTGCTCCCGGTGGCGGTGGTGGCCGTGGCCGTCCTGGCAGGCAGGTCTTCCCGGCTGCTGTGGCCCTCGCTGGCGGGCTGTGCGGTGGGGATCCTCAACTGGCTGTGGCTGGTGGTGGAGTCCTCGACGGGCCACCGCACGCTCGTGACCGACTTCGAGCCGACCTCCAATCCGGTGTACCGGGCCTGGAGGGTGCTCCTGCCGGATCACCGCGACTTCGACGCAACGGCAGTGAGCCTCACCGTGGTGTGGGCGCTTGTGCTGGCGGCGACTGGAGTGTGGGCCGCGCTCAGAGCGCGACCGGAACCAGACGGGGATCGTCCCGCTGCGGTTCGACACCGGTAGCCCGCCGGCGCCGGTGCCAGGCCCACTGCTCGGCCAGGCCCCGGTTCAGCGAGGTGACGGGGCGCCAGCCCAGCAGCCGATGAGCCGCTGAGCAGTCGGCCGACGTCGCCTGCGGGTCTCCGGCGGGGCGGGCCGCGGCCTCGACCGGCACCGGCGCGCCGGTCATCGCTCCGACCGCGGCGATGACATCGTTGAGCGACGCCGGAGCGCCTCCTCCGATGTCGAACGCCCGGCCCGATGCGGAGGCCAGCGCTCCAGCAGCCGCCGTGGCGGCTGCAACGTCGAGCACGAACGTGAACTCCCGCGTCTGGGACCCGGAGCCCCGCCGCACGAACGCCGGGCCGTCGGGCCGCAATGACTCGAATATCCGGTGCATGGCCATGTCCGGTCGCTGGCGTGGCCCGTACACGGTGAAGTACCGCAGTGTCACGACGTCGAGGCCCCGCCGGGCGTACACGCCGGCCAGGTGCTCGCAGGCTGCCTTCGAGGCGCCATAGGGGCTGATCGGGCTCAGGGTCCGCCGGCCGTCTCTGCCGGAGGTCTCTCCGTACACGGAGGAACTCGAGGCGATGACCACCCGGCGCACCCCCGCGGCCAGAGCGGCCTCCAGCACGGCATGGGTTCCCGCCACGTTCACGTCCCAGGCGTCGGCGAAGGACCCGCCCCAGGAGTCCTGCACGCCCGCTCGGGCCGCGAGGTGGTACACGGTCTCGGCTCCGGCGAAGCCCGGCAAGGTTGCTGTCGCGCAGGTCGCCGACCTCCAGGCGGAACCAACCGTAGGCGCCGGCTCCGATCAGGTTCGCTCTCTTCTGCTCCGGGCTGTAGGCGGGATCGAAGCAGTCCAGCCCGATGACGCTGCGGCCCCGGCCGACCAGCAGGTCGACGAGATGGGAGCCGATGAACCCGGCCGCGCCCGTAACCACGTCGAAGGCGCCTCGCCGGCGCGCGCCGCCGTGTCCGTTCGTGATATATTCGCCTGGGTCTACAGAGAGCATTAGGCTTACCTTACAAAAATTGTGGCCGCATGAGAAACCGGAGCAGTCGAGTTGGCTGAGGTAGTCGTCGTGGGAGCGGGCCCGGCCGGTCTCATGGCCGCGCTGCGCAGCGCGCGGGCCGGCCATCGGTGCATCCTCCTGGAGGCGGGGGAGACCGTGGGCGGCATGGCCGGCAGCTTCGACATCGCGGGCCAGAGGGTGGACTACGGCTCTCACCGGCTGCATCCGGCCACGCCCGAGCGGTTCCTCGAGTTGTTCCGGGAGCTGCTCGGGTCCGATCTTCAGGTCCGGCCGCGCCGCGGCCGCATCCGCCTGCGCGGGCGCTGGCTCGCGTTCCCGTTGCGGGGTGGGGACATGATCCGCAATCTCCCGGTGTCGTTCGGCGTCCGGGCCGCAATCGACGCGGCCGCACCACCGCTGCGGAGGGGCCGAGCCGTCGCGGTGTCCTTCGAGGAGGAGGTCACGCGCCGGCTCGGTCCGGCCGTGGCCCGCGAGTTCTATGTGCCCTATGCCCGCAAGCTGTACGGCGTCGAGGCCGCCCTTCTCGATCGGGAACTGGCGATGCGCCGGGTGAGCGCCTCGGGCGCGGCCGACGTGTTGGGGCGGGTCGTGCGGGCCGCTCGGCCCCAGGGCCGCCGCTTCCTGTACCCGCGGGCCGGGTACGGCCAGCTCAGCGAGGCTCTGGCCCGGGCCGCAGTCGACGCCGGTGCCGAGGTGAGGATGCGAGCTCCGGTCCGCCGGGTCGAGGCCGCCGGCGACGGTGTGGCGGTCTGCTACGACGGTATGAGGGTTCCAGCGGATGTGGTTCTGTCGACCATGGCGGCGCCCGCGCTGGCCAGAGCCCTTGAGCCCGCTCCGCCCGTCGAGGTGCAGGAGGCACTGGGGCATTGCCGGAGCAGGGCGGTGGTCCTGGCGTACCTGGTCGTCGGCCGTGATCGGTTCACGCCCTTCGATGCTCACTACTTTCCCGGTCCGGAGACCCGGATGGCGCGGCTCTCGGAGCCCAAGAACTACCGCGACGGCGACGATCCGCCGGGACAGACCGTGCTGTGCGCCGAGATCCCCTGCTGGCCCGGCGACGAGCTGTGGCATGCGTCCGGCGACTCGATAGGCGAGATGGTGGCCGACGACCTGGAGCGGGTCGGCCTGGGCGTTCCCGAGCCCTGGCGGGTGGAGGTCCGCCGGCTTCCCGCGGTCTACCCCGTGTACGAGACGGCCACAGCCGAGGCGCGGGCGACCGTCGAGTCGTGGCTGCGATCGCTCGCCTCCGCAGGCGTCGTGTCGCTCGGGCGTCACGGCCTGGGCGTTCTCGACAACCTTCACCACATGTTGGCCATGGGGGAGGCGGCCGCAAGCTCGGTCCGTCCGTCGGGTGGTGTGGATGCGATCGCCTGGTCCCGGTCGCTGGACGGTTTCGCCGAGCACGTCGTGGAGGACTGAGCACTGCCTGGCGGACCGTTTTGCCCCGGCCCAACCGGACCGCTCCGGGTTAGGGTGGGGTCATGCAGGGCCAACCGGAGATAATCGACTTCCTCAACGAGGCGCTGGCCGCTGAGGTGACCGCCATCAACCAGTACTTCGTCAACTCGAAGGTGTGCGAGGACTGGGGTTGGGACCGCCTGGCCGCCAAGATGCGCGAGGAGTCCATCGAGGAGATGCACGACGCCGAGAAGCTGATGGACCGCATCCTCTACCTGGACGGCATGCCGAGGCTGGAGAGCCTGGCCAGCGTGCGGGCCGGCAAGACCGTCGAGGAGCAGATGGAGAACGACCGCCGGCTCGAGGTGTCCGCCATCGAGCGCTACCGCCGGGGGGTGGCCCTGGCCGAACAGCACGGCGACGTCGGCACCCGGGAACTGCTGGAGCACCTGCTGGTGGGCGAGGAGGAGCACCTCGACTGGATCGAGACCCAGCAGAGCGCCATCGCCGACATCGGCATCCAGAACTACCTCCAGGCCCAGATAGGCGGCTGAACGCCCCGCCCGTCGGGTTAGTCGGGCTGAGCCGGCAGGACTAGGTGGATAGAACCGGATCCTTCCCGCGTCGCCAGGCCCGCACCCGGCGCTTCACGCTGGGCGAGCCCCGCGACATCCGGGTGTCCGACGACGGCTCCCGGGTGGCGTTCCTGCGCTCGTCGGGACCCGTCGACCCGGCCAACTCTCTGTGGGTGCTGGATGTGGCCGCCGGTTCGGAGCGCCTGGTGGCCGACCCCGGCCGGCTCACCGGCGACCACGGCGACCGGGATCTGCCGAAGGCCGAGCGGGCCCGCCGCGAGCGGGTGCGGGAGACCGGCTCCGGCATCGTGTCCTATGACGCCGACGCGGATCTGGGGACCGCGGTGTTCTCGCTGGGTGGGAGGCTGTGGCGGGCTGACCTGACCGGAGGCGACCGGCGGCCCGAGCCCCTCGCGTCCCGGCCTGGAGCGTTCGACCCGCGGCTCTCGCCCGGCGGCTCGCGGGTCGCCTACGTGGCCGGTCCGGTCCTGCGGGTGACCGGGGACGCCGCCGAAGACCGGGCCGTCGCCGAGGAGCCCGGCGAGACGGTGAGCTGGGGATCGGCCGAGTTCGTGGCCGCCGAGGAGATGGGCCGCACGAGGGGCCACTGGTGGTCTCCCGACGGCCGGCGCCTGCTGGCGGCCCGGGTGGACACCGCCGGTGTGCCGCGCTGGTGGATCCCCGATCCGGCGTCGCCCGACGCCGAGCCGGTCGAGATGCGCTATCCGGCCGCCGGCGCGGCCAACGCCGAGGTGCGCTTGGCCGTTCTCGACGCCGGGGGCGACGACGGCGGCGCCGGGACCGGCCCGGTGGACGTGGCCTGGGACGAGGGCGGCTGGGAATACCTGGCCGGGGTGCGCTGGAGCGCCGACGGGCTGATCCTGACGGTCCAGACCCGGGATCAGCGCACGCTCGGCGTGTTGGAGGCCGACCCGGACACCGGGTCCTGCCGCCTCCTGCGCCGTGTCACCGACGACGCCTGGGTGGAACTCGTTCCAGGCGTGCCGAGGCTGGTGGGATCCGGGCTCGTCACGGTCGAGGACCGGGGCAGCGCGCGCCGGCTGTGCGTGGACGGCGAGGCCCTCACGCCCGACGACATGCAGGTCCGGGCCGTTCACCATGCCGACGACGCAGGTGTCGTCGTCACCGCCTCAGCCGACCCGGCCGAGGTCCATGTCGCCCGGGTGGGCTGGGACGGCTCCGTTTCGTGGCTCACCGACGGCCCGGGCGTCAACGGGGCGGCTGCCGGTGGCGGCACGGTCGTGCTCGCCGGGCGGACGCTGGAGCATGCAGGCCGCCGCTGCACGGTCGCGTCGCGACTGAGGCCCGGCCGGGACCACTGCATCGCTTCGTTCGCCGCGGATCCCGGCCTGGACCTGAACGTCGAGATCGTCGAGCTTGGCGCCCGCAAGCTGGTGTCGGCCCTCGTGATGCCCTCGGCGGCGGCCTCCACCGGCGACGGGCCACTGCCGGTGCTGCTGGATCCCTACGGCGGGCCCCACGCCCAGCGGGTGCAGCGGGCCGAGGCCCTGTTCCACACCTCGCAGTGGTTCGCCGACCAGGGATTCGCGGTGCTGGTGGTGGACGGCCGGGGCACGCCGGGCCGGGGCCCGGCCTTCGAGCGGGCCGTGCGGGGCGACCTGGCCGGCCTCGTCCTCGAGGACCAGATCGACGCCTTGAGGGCCGCGGCCGTCATCGAGCCGCGCCTGGACCTGTCGAGGGTGGCCATCCGGGGCTGGTCCTTCGGCGGCTACCTGGCCGCGCTCGGAGTCCTGCGACGGCCCGACGTCTTCTCAGCTGCTGTCGCGGGCGCGCCGGTCACCGACTGGCGGCTCTACGACACCCACTACACCGAGCGCTATCTCGGCCACCCCGCCGAGGAGCCGGCCAACTACGAGCGCACCGACCTGACCCCGCTCGCGCCCGGCCTGGAACGCCCCCTGATGCTCATCCACGGCCTGGCCGACGACAACGTGGTGGCGGCCCACACCCTGCGGCTGTCGCGGGCTCTGACCGAGGCAGGACGGCCCCACACCGTGCTGCCTCTGTCGGGCGTAACCCACATGACCCCCCAGGAGGAGGTCGCCGAGAACCTGCTGATCATCCAGCTTCGCTTCCTGCAAGACGCCCTGCGAGTGCCCGCAAATGGGTGACGACCTGTCGCGTGGCAGCGGTGTCACTCCCGCTCTTGTTCGCTTCGCTCACGGGCCGCTCGGGCCACGGCCTCGCTCCGTGTGTGCCGCGCCGTCCCGCCTATCCGCTCGGCCTCTGCGAGTGCCAACATTGGCGCCTCGAGAGCAGCCGCCGCGAGACCGCGAGGGAGCAGCCGGTGAGTGACGAGCAGCCCGAGGCGATTGCGGGAACCGGCGCCGATGAGGCGGTGGCCGGCCTGCGCCGGGAGCGGCTGCTGGACGGGCGGTCCTGGGACGACTTCTGCGACGCGCTCAAGGCCGCGGGCCGGGTCGTTCTGCGCGAGACCCCCGACGGCGACCCTCAGGACCGGGTGGAGGGATTCCGCTACCTCACCCGCATGATCATGATGGCCTCGGCCCGGGCCGTCGAGCGCCGGACCCCCGGCGCCCGGGCCCGGCCCGTGCGTCTCATCCCGCCGCCGCTGAGGGGCGGCCAGGGCGTGCAGTCGCCCAACCAGGACCACATCGTGCAGCCGGTGGACCCCCGCTACCGCTACCGGGTCACCGGGACCCTCGGCAGCGCCTACACCCACCTGTCGGCGTGGAGCCCCCCCATCCCCGATGATGTGGGCGCGTTCGATGTGGGGACCGGGGCCGAGGACCATCTGCGGAGCTTCAACCCGAACATGGCGCTGACCCCCCACAGCTTCGTGCTGTCGGAGCTGGCCGCCGCCGACGGCACGGTCGACTTCGTCATGTCGGTGACCGATCCCGGCCCCGACGAGGCGTGGTTCCCGATGACCGCGCGGACCAGGGAGCTCATGGGTCGGGTGGTGTACGAGGACCGCGGGGCCGAGTCGCCGCCCCGCCTCGAGATCTGCTGCCTCGACGAGCACCGGAGGCCGGCCACGCCGGAGCCCGACGACATGGCGGTCCGGCTGGCGGTCGCGGGGCAGCTGGTGCTCGGGCTGCTCAGCGACTACGGGGGATGGACCCGCGACCTGCTCACCCGCGAGAACCAGCTCGAGTACACCAAGGAGTGGTACGAGCGCATCGGCGGGTCGCCCGACGACCGCCATTTCGAGTTCGGCTACTGGCGCCTGGAGCCGGGCACCGCGCTGGTGGTGGAGTTCGCCGAGCCCCGCTGCCAGCACTGGAACTTCCAGCTCTGCAACCACTGGATGGAGAACCTGGCCGACTATTTCCGGGGCCGGGGCTACGTGGACAGCGAGAACGCGGCACGCACCGCCGACGGCCGGGTGCGCATTGTGGTGTCCGGGTCCGACCCCGGCGTCGCCAACTGGATCGATCCCGGCGACCGGGACCACGGCGTGATGGGCCTGCGCTTCGTACAGCCCGCGACCACCCCCGAGGTGTCCAGCCGCCTGACTCCGATCGAGGATCTGGCCGGGTCCTGAGCGGCGGGGCTCGGAGCCCTGCGTGCCAGTGCGAATCCATGATCAACATCGTTCGGGTTGTGCTCGCGCCGATAGTGCGCGAACATGGTTGGCAGCGTCTTCCTTGACCGGGGCCGCGTGGGCTTTCGGTCACCTAGCGGGGCGGTGGTGCGCACTACCGGGGGGAGGAGGTGCGCATCACCGTCACCGCACGCGGCGGTCCGCACGAGTCTGGATTCAGCCCGCGCTGCGCTGGTAGGCGGAGGTCACGAGGGTCTTCGATGCCGCAGGCATGGCCATGACTCCCATTATGTCCACGATGCCCCGGGGTCGAGGGTCGGGCTATCGTCACCGGTCACGCGACGAGCGACAGGAGCGGAGCCATGGCCGAGCGTGACGGATATGACCACGGGGTCTTCAACTGGGTCGACCTGTGTACCGGCGACACCGATCAGGCCAAGGCGTTCTACGGGCCGTTGTTCGGGGTGACGTTCGCCGAGCCTGCCGACGACAACCCGTACACGGTCGCGCTCAAGGGCGAGAGGCTCGTGTGGGGGCTGATGCCCCAGCCCGAGCATCTGGCGGGCATGCCGTACTTCTGGGAGACCTACATCAAGGTCGACGACATCGAAGCGGCCGCGGCGCGGGTGGCCCCGTGCGGGGGGACGTCCCTGGGGCCGGTGATGGACGTCGACGACACCGGCCGGCTGGCGGTGGTGGCCGACCCGACCGGCGCGGTGGTGATCCTGTGGGAGCCCGGCGACCACCACGGCGCGCACCTGGTGGACGAGCACGGCACCATGTGCTGGCACGAACTGGTCACCAGCGACGTGGACGCGGCCATGGACTTCTACTCGCAGCTGCTGGGCTGGACGGCGGTGCCCTTCGACGAGGAAGGCACCGTCGGCATCCGGTTGGGCGACGACTTCATCGGCAGCGCCACCCCCGGCGATGGCGATGTCCCGCCCCACTGGGCGGTCTTGTTCGCGGTGGACGACTGCGACGCGGTCGTGGAGAGCTGCGGCCGCTTCGGCGGGCAGACGCTGGTGCCCGCCATGGACTTGCCTCCGGGCCGCATGGCCATGCTGGCCGACGACCAGGGCGCCATGTTCTGGGTGATCACGCCCGACCCGGACTTCTCCGTGTGAGCATCCCGAGTCCTCTAGAGGCGCCGCCAGCACTCGTCGAAGGCGTTGACCGTGGCCATCCGGTCGTTGCCCATTGGCAAGATGTTGATGGAGTCCACGCCCACGTTCTGCAGGGCGGCGAGTTGAGCCGTCACCCGGTCTCGATTGCCGGCGATCGCCATTCGCTGAACGAAGCTCGCCGGCAACAATGAGGCGGCTTCTGCGGCTTCGTGGAATTCGCCGCCGCGGTAGCGTTCTCGCACCGCTGTTGTGATCTCGGGATCGAGCCCGGCGAGATCGCAGTAGACCGGCGCGGTCTGCGGGAACCAGGCGGCGATCGAGCGTGCTCCGGCGATGGCGGCATCCTCGTCCTCGTCGATCACGCCGTAGACGAAGATCGCGACGTGTGGACGAGGTCTTTGCGCGCTTCTCGCGCCCTCATCGACGCGATCCAGCGCCCACTGGACCACCGCCGGGTCGAGGCCGCACAACAGGATCACCCCGTCGGCGACCGCGCCGGCCAGTTCGAGGGTGCGGGGCCCGCTGGCTGAGACGAAAACGGGCAGATCGGCCTTGGCGTCGAACCGCAGATGGGCATCGTCCAAGCGAAACCCGGGCCCGTCGGAAGTGACCCGTTCACCGGCCAGCAGCTTGCGGATTGCTGCGATGGCCGCCTCCAGTTCCGCAACTCGGGCGGGCTTGGCCCCCAAGGCCATCAAGGGTCGATCCCCCGCTCCGATGCCGAGGATGGCGCGGTCGCCTGCGATCTCGGAGAACGTTGCCGCCGCCACCGCGGTCAGCGCGGGATGGCGGGTGACGGGGTTGGTGACCGCAGTCCCCAGTGTCAGTTGCGTGGTGGCCCTCGCCGCGAGGGCCAGCAGCTGGTACGGGTCGCGTGCGTGCAGCGACGACTCCGTCAGCCACAGGTTGTCGAATCCGAGCACCTCGATGTGTCTCGCCATGGCGAGGAACTCATCGACCGCGTCGACGCCCTGCAGAACCACTCCCCGTCGGATACTCATAGTCGTTGGTCCCTCTCGATGTCGAGAATCGTGCCGGCCCTCATCGCGTGAGCCGATCCACGAGGTCGGGCGGCACGCCGAATTCCTCAAGGACGCCGCGGGTGTGCGCGCCGAGTTCGGGGGGCCGGTCAAGGCGCGGCCGCTCCCCGTCGATGCGGAACGGCGGGTCCACCGCAGGGATGGTGCTGTCGCCGCCGTTGCTCGGTCGCCGCAGGATGTCGAGCGCCTCGACCTGGGGGGACCCGAGGGCACGGAGAAGTGTGCGGACCTGACCGGCCGGGATCCCGGCCGCATCGAAGCGGTCGAGCCAGGCGGCGGCGTCGTCGGTCGCGAGGACGGCGTTGATCGTGGCGGTCAGTTCATCCCGGTGCGAGACCCTGGCGGCATTGTCGACGAACCGGGGATCGGAGGGCAGGTCGGGCCGACCCAGGACGTCGCACAGCGTCTCCCAGAGTTGTTCGTTGCCGGCTCCGGCGAGGACGATCTCTGTGTCGCGGGCGGTGAATGCTCCGTAGGGTGCGAACGAGGGGGAGTGGCTGCCGAGCAGCCGGGGGCTGCTCCCGGTGGTCACTGCTTCGCTGGCGATCGTTGTGAACGACGCCATGGCGAACTCCAGCAGAGATGAGCTGACCTCGCTGCCGACCCCGGTCTCCTGCCGGGCGAGATGAGCCGCCAGGAGCGCGGTCACCGTCACCAGGCCGGCGCCGATGTCCAGCATCGGCGCCCCGACCTTCACGCTGCCCGAGTCGGCGGAACCGGTCACCGACATGAGGCCGCTCTCGGCTTGGACGATGAGGTCGAAACCACCTCGGGCGGCGTCGGGGCCGAGATCGCCGAAGGCTGAGATTGAAGCGTGAATCAGCCATGGGTGCCGCTCGTGCACCGAGTCGTAGTCGAGGCTGTAGCGAGCCAAGGACCCCGGCCGGGCGTTGTGGACCATGAAGTCGGAACCCGCCAGCAGGTGCTCCAAGGCCTGCGCACCGTCGGGCAGGCGGAAGTCCACCAGGACGCTCTCCTTGCCGCGGTTGAGTGATGCGAACAGGGCGGATCCGCCACCGCCGTCGGCCAGGCCCTGGCCCCGGTAGGGGTCGCCGCTGGGGGGTGGCTCGATCTTGAGGACTCGAGCGCCCAGGCCGGCAAGGATCATCGTGGTGTAGGACCCCGACACGTACCGGGTCAGGTCCACGACCTTGGTGCCCGCGAGCGGCCCGGCTACCACAGCGCCGGCTCTCGATGGGTCCCGAACGCGTTGCGGAAGACATCCGACAACTCGCCGAGAGTGGCCCCACGGCGTGCCGCCTCGATCAGGGGCTCCATCACGTTCTGGCCGGACGCCGCCGCACGCGACAACGACGCCAGAGCGTCCGATACGTCGTCACGCGCCGCGAGGTGCCGGTCCAGCCGGGCCAGTTGGCGGTCACGGCTCAGCTCGTCGAGCTCGAAGAGCCGCAGTTCCGTGGCGTCCGCCTCCTCAACGTGGGCATTGAGACCGACCTTCACTGAGGTCAGGTTGGCGACGGCCATCTCGGAGCGGTATGCGCTCTCTGCGATCCAGCGCTGGGGCACGCCTGCCTCGATGGCCGCGACCGCGCCCCCCAGCGAATCGATAACGCCGATGAGCTCGGTCGCTCTCGCTTCGAGTTCGTCGGTCAGGGCCTCTACGAAGTACGACCCTGCCAACGGGTCCACCGTGTCGGTCACGCCGGTCTCGTGGGCGATGATCTGCTGGGTCCGCAGCGCCAGCGTGACCGCCTCGGCGCTCGGGATGGCCATGGCCTCGTCGTAGCCCATCACGTGGATCGACTGGGCGCCTCCGAGGACCGCCCCCATGCACTGGACCGTGGACCTCACGACATTGTTGAGCGGCTGCTGGGCGGTGAGCGTCGCCCCCGAGCAGCCCGAGAAGAAGCGGAGCCGCATCGCCTCGGGGTCGGTCGCCCCGAACCGGTCGCGGGCGATCCCCGCCCAGAGGCGGCGGGCGGCGCGCAGTTTCGCAACCTCCTCGAACAGTTCGAGGGTCGTCGCGAAATGGAACGAGAACCGCGGCGCGAACGCGTCGAACGAGAGCCCCCGATCGATCAGCAGCTCGGCATAGGCGATCGCGTCGCTCATCGTGAATGCGAGCTCCTGGACGGCATCGCACCCGGCCTCCCGGGCGTGGTAGCCCGTGATCGAGATCGGGTTGAAACGCGGGACCTCTCTGGTGCAGTACTCCACGATGTCGCCCACCAGTCGCATCGACGGCTCCGGCGGGTAGATGAAGGTCTTGCGGGCCAGGAACTCCTTGAGGATGTCGTTCTGCAACGTGCCGGCCAGCCGCGACCTGTCGGCGCCCTGCCGCTCGGCCGCGACGAGATAGAAGGCGAGGATGATGGGAGCGGTCGCATTGATGGTGAAGTTCACCGACAGATCGTCGAGGGGGAGTCCGTCGAACAACTCCGCCATGTCGTCGGCGGTATCGATCGCAACACCGACCCGTCCGACCTCGGCCTTCGCGGCGGGAGCGGTCGAGTCGAGCCCTAGCTGGGTCGGAAGGTCGAATGCCACCGAGAGCGCCGTCTGGCCCTGCTCGAGGAGGTAGCGGAAGCGTTGGTTCGTGTCCTCCGCCGACCCGTATCCGGCGAACTGGCGCATGGTCCAGAAGCGCTCGCGGTACATCTCCGGGTAGGGCCCGCGAGTGAAGGGCGGCTGTCCCGGAGCACCGATCCGTTCACTCAGGGCAGCCGGATCGCCGAGATCGTCCGCGGTGTAGAGCCGAGCGACCGGGATGCCCGAACCGGTTGTCGGGTTCTGGGCGGTCTCGCTCATCGCTGCGCCTGCCGTCCGTCGGCCAGGGCGGTGACGCGCCTCACGACGTCGGCGATGGCCGTGCCCGCTGGAAAGACGTCGTCGACGCCGATCTCGAGGAGGCGCTCGACGTCGCGGGGCGGCACGATCCCGCCCACGACCACGGGCACGTGTTCGAGGCCGGAGCGGGAGCGTTCCGCGATCAGGTCGGAGGCGATCGACAGATGGGCCCCAGAGAGGATCGAGGCCCCGATCACGTCGGCGTCCTCGTCGGTGGCCACCGCCATTATCTGAGCCGGGGTGGATTGCAGGCCGAGGTAGATGACCTCGCAGCCGGCGTCGCGCAGTGCGAACGCCACGACCTTCGCTCCACGGTCGTGGCCGTCGAGACCCGGCTTCGCGATGACGATGCGCCGCCGGCCTGTAGTCACTCGTGCGCTGCCAGGGCCAGTGCTGCAAAGACTGCGTACACCTGTGTCGCCTCTTCGATGTCGGCCACCGGGAGGTTCTCGTCGGCACAGTACACGGGCTCACCGCCGGGGCCGAAGATGACGGTGGGTATGTCTTCGCCGAAGCTGGCGGTGTCACCGAGCCAACCGGCTGCCATCAGCTCGGGTTCCCGGCCGCGAACCTGGCGGACGGCCTCGACCATGGTCTGCACGACGGCCGAGTCCGGATCGGCGACATACGGCGCCTTGACGTCCACCAACTCGACCTCGGCGCGGAAGCGTCCGTCGCGGTGCTTGGCCTTCTCGAGGCAGCGGTCGATCTCGGCCCTGACGGTATCGACCGACACGCCGGGCTGGGGCCGGCAGTCGACTCGGATCACGCACTCGTCGGGAATCATCGACGGGCCTCCCGGAGGGAGTCCGCCGTAGACCCGGCCGGGAGCCATCATGGTCTCGGTGCCGAAGAGCGCTTCGACCTCGGGGTTCAGTGCGGGCTCGAGCCTCGACGCATCCAGCTCGAGAATCGCCTGTGCGGCCAGCGTGTTGGCGTTGACGGCCTGGCGCTTGTGGCACGTGTGCGCAGACCGGCCCTGTGTGGTGATGTCGAAGTAGTAGCGGCCGCGGTGGCCGAGGAAGATCTCGTTGTCCGACAGTTCACCCAGCACGCACAGATCGGCACGATGGCGTTCGAAGTACCGGATGCTCCCCGTCTGGTCCCCCATGTGGTCGCTGACCGCTGCCATCGCCAGGGTTCCCCTGAGCGGCAGGCCGCAGTCGCGGACGGCCTCGATGGCGGTGATCTGGCATGCGAGGGCGGCCTTCATGTCCATGATTCCGTGGCCGTAGATGCGCCCGTCGATGAGATCGCCGGAGAAGGGCTCGGCGACCGTCCAGCCGATCGAGACCGGCTTGGTGTCCATGTGGCCGGTCATGACGACGCGGGGACCGTCACCGAAGGAGACCTCGCCGATGGCGTTGGGGCGTTCCGGGAGCACCGGTTGCAGCTCGACGTTGGAGAAGCCGCGGTCGCTCATCGACGCGGCCAGGAAGTCGGCGAGGTCCCCCTCAGCGCCGAGGATGCTGGGGATGCGGCAGACCTGCCGCGTCAGGTCGACCGCTCGTTGAGTGTCGACGGCCGCAAGAACACGCGCCGCAACCTCTGATGGCTCCATCGAAGCCTCGTCTCAACAGTGTTGTTGTCCTGCCGGAACTCTGGCACACGAGATCTTAGGAGTTGGCGTCAGGGCGCTTGGCATCGGCCTCGGCCTCACTCGGATCTGGGCGCTTGGCATCGGCCTCGGCCTCACTCGGATCTGTGGGCGGGCACATGATTCTTGTGGCCGGAACCGGCACAGAGTCGAGCGTGAGCGTCGCGTCGCGCATGACGCAGTCGAGATGCGCTCGCGCCGCGACGGTTCCTCCGTAGGCGATCGAATTGCCGAGAGCTATGTGGGCGGTCCCCAGCGACGACTCGGTCTCCATCGCGACCTCGCAGACATGACCGGCGGGGTTGAGCCCTAGGGAGACCTCGGCGAAGTTGGTCATCAGCTCGTCCCCGCAGCGCTCGAGCATGCCGGTGAGGCGGCGGATCTCGGGTCCGGCAGCGTCGACGAGGCGCCCCTCGTCGAACGTGAGCACCACCGGGTCGGCCAGCGGGCCCACCCCCATGAACAGCAGATCAGCGTCGATGACAGCGACACCGTGGGTGGTGCCCTCCACCGGCGCGGTGCCCGCCTCGATGTCGGGAGGCGCCATGTAGGACCCGGCCGTCCGGCAGATCCCGTGAAGCACACGGCCAGGCCGTCCCGATACCGAGCCTCGGAGATCGGTGCCGGCCGCGCTGGTGAGTCGAAACTCCGACGCCTGAGTCCACAGTTCGCCGATCTGGTCGGCCCGCGCCCGGAGTTCGTCGAAATCGACCGACAGGGGACCGTCGGTCCGCAGCGTGTCCAACGTGATCCCCGGCATGGCCAGGTAGCGGACGCCCACCGCGTTGGCGTCGCGGCGGGCCTGGTTCGAGCCGATGAAGATCGATGTCAACTCGATCACGGCATCGCTCTGTGCCATCGTTCTGGCCACATCGGGGGAGACTTCCGCTCCCGGAATGTCGAGCGGGGCCATCTCCAGTGTCGAGACGACCGCCGACCGCGCCTGCGCCCCGGCGCGCAACAGTTCCGCGACCCGGCGGTCGCTGCCGGAGTCGGTCATCAGCACCACGCGCTCACCCGGTCGGACGCCCAGGCAGCGGTCGAGCACGTTGGCCACCGCGGCGGGTACGTCCATACGCTGCCTCCTTGGTAGCGGCGCAGCGGCACGACCATCAAACGGCACCGACGATGCCGCCGCTCCCGTCCGTGTCGCGCTCACCTGCGGTCAGCATCGCGTGCCGCGAGGATCTCCTCCGTAGTGACGGCTGCGTCTGACGATTCCTTGCGCTGTCGAACCTCTCGCATCAACATCTCGACCGAGGGGAAGGACACGAGGCGCTCCAGTTCCCCTCGGAGGTACTCCTGCATGGATTGGCGCTTCGCCGCGGCTCGGGCCGCCAACTCGTCGCGGACCTCTTCGGGGACGTTCCTGATGGTGATCTGGACCGGCATGACAGCATTATGACTGCGTTGCCGGCGATTTACAAGCAGCTATTTCCTTTACTATCAGGTGACCACGGTCAGCTCGGTGGCCTTGACCGAGGCCCAGATGGTGAGCCCCGGACACAGCCCGAGTTCGTCGGCGGAGCGGCGGGTGACGTCGGCCCTCACTTCGGCCGGCGCGCCGAGATGCACCCGAGCCCTCTCCCCGTCGACATCGACCCGCTGGAGCTCGGCCTGCCAGGTGTTGCGGGCGCTGCCTGCAGGCCGGTCGCGATGCAGGGTCACGGCGTGGGCCGGGAAGGTCACGTAGACGGGCCCGGCTGCCTCGGTGGCCACGGTGAGAACCAGACCGGTCTCGGCGGTGACGGCTGTGCCCTGGGCCTGACCCGGCACCACGTTCGCGCCCAGGAACGTGGCTGCCCACTCGCAGCCCGGCGAAGCGGTCACCTCCGCGAGCGAGCCTCGGCCGGCCACCGCGCCACCGTCGAGCACGACCAGTTGGCGGGCCAGCGTGGCCACATCGACGGGATCATGGGTGATCAGCAGGGTGTGGCGGGCCGGCGACTCGCCGATGAGAGCCCGCAGCTGGGCCCGGCCCGAGGAGTCCACCGAGGCCAGCGGCTCGTCCACGATCAGCACGCCGGGCTCGGGGGCCAGGGCCCGGGCGATGGCCACTCGCTGGCGCTGGCCGCCTGAGAGCGCCGCCGGGCGCCTGGACCAGGTCTCAGAGTCAAGACCGACGCGGTCGAGCATCTCACGGGCCCGTCGCCGGGCCGCAGCCCGGTCCGCGCCGGCCCGGCGAAGTCCGAAGGCCACGTTGTCGATCACCCTGAGGTGGCCGAAGAGCCGGTGGTCCTGGAACACCATGCCGACACTGCGCCGGTGGGCCGGCACGAACACTCGGGCGGCGGGGTCGTCGGCCACCGTGTCCCCGATGACCAGGCGGCCGCTGGCCAGACGGTCGAGCCCGGCCACGGTCCGTCCCAGCGTCGTCTTGCCCGAGCCGTTGGCTCCGACGACGGCCGTCACGCCCTCGCCGATCTCCAGCCCGTCAACCCGCAGCATCCAGCCGGACCGGGCCACGCACCCGTCGAGCAAGACCGTCATCGCGGCATCACCAGCAAGAATTGGCAGCAATATGCACGCATAGCGAGCACTGCGCTGCCAATTCGGATCGGTGCCCTGGCCGCAGGATGGAATTGGCAGCAATATGCACGCATAGCGTGCGAAACGCTGCCAGTTCCGGCTGGGGTGGACGGAGCGGCGACGGTCATCGCGGCATCCAGCGGTCGCGCAGGGTCACCAGCACCGCCAGGGCCACCGCCATCAGCACCAGGCTGATGGCCACCGCCGCCTCCGGGTTGCGCTCCAGGGCCAGGTAGGTCTCCAGCGGAAGGGTGCGGGTGCGGCCCGGGAAGTTCCCGGCGAAGGTGAGCGTGGCCCCGAACTCTCCGAGGGCTCGCGCCCACGACAGCGCGGCGCCGGCCGCCAGCGCGGGACGGATCGTGGGCAGCACGACATGCACGACGGTGGCCCAGGGTCCGGCGCCCAGCGTTGCGGCCGCCTCGTCGAGGTCGTCGCCGGCCTGGCGCAGGGCGGCCTCGACCGTCACGACGAAGAAGGGCAGGGCCACGAACGCGGCCGCAACCACGGCTCCGGCGGTGGTGAATGGGAGGCTGACGCCGAACCAGGTGTCGAGCCACTGGCCGACCAGGCCCCGCCGACCCAGCGCGAACAGCAGGGCGGTGCCGGCCACCACCGGCGGCAGCACCATGGGCAGCATCACCACCGCTCGCGCCACCCGGGGGGACCGCAATCGGCGCCGGGCCAACACGAACGCCAGGGGAAGGCCCAACACGACACACGCCGCAGTGGCCGCCACGCTCACCACCAGCGACAACCGCAGCGCCTCCAGCACCTCGGACTCGCCCAGCAGCGTCGGCAGCGACGACCACGGCGTCCGCTGCAACAGCCCGACGATGGGCAGCGCCAAGAGGCCGAGGGCCACGAAACCCACGACGGTCAGCGCGGCGGGCAACTGGCTGGCGGACCGTGCCGGACCGGGCTCAGCGGCGTCGTCGGGCGGACTCGCGGCCGTCAGCGCCTGGATGTGCCGTGGACGTTGTCGTTGTCTCATGCTGGTACCGGCCATACGGGCCGGCGGTCCGAGCCCAGGAAGCCGTATGCATAGAGGGCCTTGGCGCCGACGCTGCCGAGCACCGTGAAGTCCTCGATCACCGCCTGTATGTGCGGCGGGGGTTCTGCCGACACCGACGCTATGTAGTAGCCGTTGACGTGGTCGCTCAACTCCGGGGCGTCGACGGTGGCGAGTCCCGCCATCCTCGCGTCGGTTGCGTACACAAGTCCGGCATCCAGCTCACCCAGCGACAGCTTGGTTGCCAGGGCGCGCACGTTGAGCTCCAGCGTGTCCGCGGAGGGCGCGATTCCCGCTTCGTCGAGCGCTTGGCGGGCCAGTGTCCCGCACGGGACCTCTGCTGCGCACAGGCCGGTCAGGAGGTCTCCGCGGCCCAGGTCGGCCAGCCCGGTGACCCCGCCCGGATTGCCGGCAGGAGTTGCCAGCACGAGCACGTTGACCGCGATCAGCACCGGCTCTCCATGCACCGACCCTTCGGAAACGGCCTGCTCCATGGTGGCCGAATTGGCGGTGATCAGAACGTCGGCGCCGGCGCCGGCGGCGAGCTGGGCCACCAGCGTTGAGCTCCCCGCGATCACGGGGGTCACGCTGTCACGGCCCTCGAACACGGTCTCGATCACGTCAGTAAGCGACGAGGCGGCCATCACCACCACATCCCGGCCGGCACCATCGTCCGCGGTGTCGCCGCATCCCGACACGAGCATCGCCACCGCGGCCGACACGACCGCTGCCGCCCTCAGTCCGGTCGGCCCCCGGTGGCACCTTCCGGTGACGCTGACGGCCGTCATAGGGACCGAATCTACCCAAGTCGTGATGCGGCGCTGCTTCCGTGTCTCCCGCTCTTGTTCGCTGCGCTCGCGGACCGCCCAAACCAAGGCAACACAGCCCACGGCATGGCTCGTTGGCTCCCAGATTCTAGGGAATCGTGCTCCATCCGCCCGGCCTCTAGGGTGTGGCGATGCTCGCACTAGCTCAAACATCGGCCAGTACAGGACTCGCGGACGCCTGCGGTCAGACGAACCGCGGCTTCGTCTGCGAGAGGGTCTTCGACTGGACCGGAAACGCCGGCTTGGCCACCGCGGCCGACTGGCTGCTCGACCGTCCCATCCGCATCGCGCTGGTCCTGGTGGCGGCCTGGATCGTCACCCGCATCGTCAAGCGGGCCATCTCGCGGTTCACCACGCGCATCGCTGCCGCACCGAGCAGCTCGCGGTTGCAGAAGCTGCGAGAGAAGGGTCCGGTGCGCGCGCTCTCCGATGAGGTCGAACGCTCCCGGTCCGAGTCCCGGGCCGAGACCCTCGGCAGCGTGCTGCGCAGCGTGGCGGTCGCTCTCATCTGGACGTTCGCGGCACTGATCGTGTTGGGCGAGATCGGCGTGAACCTCGGGCCGCTGATCGCCGGGGCCGGCATCGGCGGCATCGCACTGGGCTTCGGCTCCCAGGCGATAGTGAAGGACTTCCTGTCGGGCCTGTTCATGCTGATCGAGGACCACTACGGCGTCGGCGACTACGTCGACCTGGGCTACGCCTCGGGCACGGTCGAGGAGATGTCGCTGCGTTCCACCACGATCCGGGACATCAGGGGCACGGTGTGGCACGTCCCCAACGGCGAGATCTCACGGGTCGGGAACTACTCGCAGCTGTGGTCGAAGGCGCTGGTCGACATCGAGGTGGCCTACGGCACCGACGCCCGCCTCGCGATGGGCATCATGCAACAGGTGGCCAACGACCTCTGGAACGACCCGGAGTGGGGCGGCGACGAGCTCTCGGAGGCGCCGACGGTGTTCGGCATACAGAGCCTGGGCGCGTCGGGCGTCGGCCTCCGGCTGGCGGTGAAGACCGAGCCGTCGATGCAGTGGGCGGTGGAGCGGGAGATCCGGCTGCGCATCAAAGAAGCCTTCGACGCGGCCGGCATCGAGATCCCGTTCCCGCAGCAGACCACCTGGCTCCGCGACGACAGCGGATTCTCCGCCACCACGCTCTCAGAAGCCGAGCAGGACGCCTTCCGGGCGCTCTACGAGGAGCAGCACGGCCCGAAGCCCGAGGACGACTTCTCCGAGGAGCGCTAGGAGGCCGAGGCCAGCGGTCGGGTCATTCTGCGTGCATTGGCGGGTCGCGCTCCGGGCTCCTCTTGACCGGTCGAGATTTGTAAGGTAATGTTACTAACAATATGGCGGAGGCTTCCGGATCAGGAGTGCTGAGGCTGCTCAGCGGGCAGCGGATAGTCGACGCGCTGTTCGTGTCGCATCCCCGCCAGATGTCCCGGGCAGGGATCGCCCGCGCCACCGGCCTCTCGAAGCCCACCGTGTCAGCCCTCATCGCGGACATGGAGTCGGCGGGGCTGGTGCGGGTGTCCGATGAGAGTCCCAGTTCGGGATCGATCGGCCGGCCCGCTGCGCTCTACGAGCTGGTCCCCACGGCCCGGCACTCGGTGGTGGCCGACATCGGCGCCACCAAGATCCTCGTCGGGCTGTGCGACCTGTTCGGCGACCTCGTCGCGGAGCAGGAGCTCGAGACGGGCCCCAACGCCGGTGCGGCGCTGAAGCGGCTCACGGGGGCCGGATCGGAGATGCTTCGAGCCGTCGACGGTTCATGCCACGCGGTGTGCGTGGGGGTGCCTGGCATCTACCGACCCGACCAGGACCGTGTCGAGCAGGCCTTCAACCTGCCGGGCTTCGCCGGCCTGGCCCTGCGCGCCCGTCTGGCCGAGCACTTCGACGCTCGCATCCATGTCGAGAACGACGTGAACCTGGCCGCGCTCGGCGAGCTGACTCGAATGGGAGACGAGCAGGCAGGCGGGGACTTCGCCGCGATCTCGGTGGGTACCGGCATCGGCTTGGGGATGGTCGTCGGAGGAGACCTCTACCGGGGCGGCACCGGATCAGCGGGCGAGCTGGGGTCTCTGCTGCTGGCGCGGCCGGAGCCGGGCGCGCCGCCGGTGACGCTCGAGGACGTGGCCTCCGCCCCCTCGATCCGCAAGCGGTTCGGTCGAGCCATCGAGGATGGTCACCGCACGACGGTCGACGCCGGCGCAGATGTACCGGAGATTTTCGGGGCCGCCGCGTCCGGGGACGAGGCGGCCGCGGCCGTGCTGGACGAGGTAGCCGCGTCGATGGCGCTGGCGGTGTCGCACCTGTGTCTCATAGCCGACCCGACGCGCATCGTGTTCGGCGGGGGAGTGGGGGCCAACCCCACCTTCGTCGACGCCGTTCGCGGGCACCTTGCCTCGCTGGTCGCCACCCCGCCCGAGCTGGCTGCCTCCACCCTGGGGCGCAGGGCCGCGTTGGTGGGCGCGGTGTCCATGTCGCTGCGGTTGGTGCACGAGTCCCTGGTGGCTGAGATCCTCGGAGACCAGCCGCGATGAACAGTGCGGTTCGAATCTGCACGACGCCCTCCGACGAGGCCGGTCGTGAGCGCCGCTAGCCGGGTCGCCGAGGCCGTGGACGGCGAGGCCGTTGTCGGGTTGGTCCGCGAGGCCGTCCGCATTCCCAGCGTCACACCCGACGAGGAGGACTTCGCGCGCTGGGCCTGGCGCCAGATGCAGGAGTCGGACGCCTTCGACTCGGCCGACCTCTTCGAGTGCGAGCCGGGCCGTCCCAACGTGTGCGGCACGGCCGGGGACGGCGCCGGAAGGTCGCTGCTGCTGGCCGGGCACCTCGACACGGTCGCGGTCGACGACTGGCGCCGGCACTGGCGTGGCACCGACCGGGAGGATCCCTTCGGTGCCCATGTGATCGACGGCGAGATCTGGGGTCGGGGAGTCGCCGACCAGAAGGCGGGGATCTGCGCCACCATCGAGGCGGTCCGGGCCTTCGGCCGAGCAGGCCTCCGGCCGGCCGGCCGCGTGTCGACCCTGTTCGTGTGCGACGAGGAGTCGGGCCGGCCCGGCAGCGGCGTCTCGGCCGGCATGCGGGCCGCGGTCGAGGGCCGTGCCGGGCCGCGCCCGGACGCCGACTTCGCGATCTACACCGAGCCGACGACATCGGCCATCTACACCGCGCAGATGGGTTTCCTCATCGCCGACATCGCCTACACGGGCACCTCCGCGTACTTCGGCCGGCCCGAGCTCGGCGTCGACGCCCTGAGGGCCGGGCACCGCCTGCTCGACCGGCTGTGGCAGCACTCCGACGACCTGCGAGCGTCGGTGCCCGCCCATGAGCTGCTGGGCGAGGCCTTCCTGCTGGTCACCTCGGTCACCTCTGGAGGCAACATTGCCGTGCCGGGCCGCTTCGACCTGTCCTTGATCCGCAAGATCCTGCCCGGCGAGAGCCTCGACGGCGCCGCTGACGGCATCCGGGCCGTCGCCGAGGAGGTCGCGGACGAGCACGGAGTGGAGTGCGCGGTGGAGTTCAGCGCGCCCCGGGACCACCCGCTCGGGGGCACTGCCGACGAGCTCGACGCCGGTCATCCGGCAGTGGCTGCGCTGGCGGGGTCGATCGAGGCGGTGACCGGCGAGCCGGCCCGCATCGAGGGAGCGCCCTACTGGTCCGAGAAGCCGTTCCTGCGGGACCGGCAGATACCCGGCGTCTACTTCGCTCCCGGTGACATCTCCGACTGCCACACCCCGTTCGAGCGGCTCGCGATCGACGAGCTGGTCACCGCCACCCGCACCCTCTCGCACTTCATCGCCCGATGGTGCGGGACCCACGATCCATAAGCCGGACCCAAAGGGAGGGGTCATGACAACCAAATCCAAGAGGCCCAAGTGGCTGCTGCTCGTCTCGTTGCTCGCGGTGTTCGCGGTCCTTGGGGCCGCGTGCGGCGACGATGACGACGACGCCGCGCCGACCACCACCGCCGCGCCCGCGACCACGGCCGCGCCGACCACCACCGCCGCGCCTACGACAGTCGCGCCGGAACCGGCCCCCGAACCGCCCAGGACCCAGGGACCGGGCGGCGAGGAGGCGGTGCCGTCCAGCGAGATCACCCTGAGCAGCGAGGAGATCGGCGAGGTCCAGGCAGGGGGCTACACCGCCGCGCTGCTGTGGCACACCTCGGGAGCGTTCACCGACGCGGTGAGCCAGGGCGCCCGGGACGCCTTCGCAGAGCTCGGGATCGAGGTCGTCGCCGAGACCAACGCCAACTTCGACGCGGCTCAGCAGGCCAACGACGTGGAGACGGTCATGGCGCAGAGCCCGGACATCATCATCAGCCTGGCCATCGGCCCCGACGCCGGCGCTGAGGCGTTCCGGCCCGCCGTCGACGCGGGCGTGCAACTCGTGTTCCTGTCGAACGTGCCCCAGGGCTACGTCCACGGCCAGGACTATGTGGGCATCGTCACCGACGACCTCGCGGCCATGGGTATCACCGCCGCGGACCTGCTCGCAGATGCGCTCGGAGGCGAGGGAGAAGTGGGCTACATCTTCCACGACGCCGCCTACTACGTGACCAACCAGCGCGACCAGGCCTTCAAGGCATGGATCGAGATCAACTACCCCGGCATCGAGATCGTCGCCGAGCAGGGCCTCGCCGACCCGGCCGCCGCGGAGGAGATCGCCTCGGCGATGCTGACCCGCAATCCCGGTCTCGACGGCATCTACGCCCCGTGGTCGGCGGGCCCCGCCGACGGCGTGCTGGCCGCGCTGCGAGCCGCCGGAGCCTCCGACGTGGCCCTGGTGACCATGGACCTCGACACCAACGTGTCGCTCGACCTCGTGGAGGGCGGCAACGTCGTGGGAATAGCCGCCGACGAGGCCTACAACCTCGGTCGCACCATGGCCGTCGAGGGCGCCTACGGGCTGCTCGGCAAGCCTGCTCCGGCCTTCGCGGTGGTGCCGGCCATCGGCGTGACCGCTGACAACATCGTCGAGGGCTACCGCCAGTCGCTGGTCGCGGATCCGCCTCAGGAGGTCCTCGACGCCCTCGGCTGAGCCAGAGGCCGAGCGGCCAGTGAGCGCAGCGAACAAGAGCGGGAAACAGAGGCAGACTTGCCCCCCAGGCTCCGGCGGCAACGAGGGTTGAGTTGCCGCCGGGGCTCAGGGCAGGCTCAGTGAGGAACCCATGACTGAAGATTCCGCCGCGGCCGCGCCGGGGTTCGTGGCAGCCCGGCAATGGCTCGATCGGCGTCGCCAGGACGCGGGACTGCGCCCCTACGTCGTGTATGTCGCCGCGGCGCTCATCTTCGGGCTCTTCGCGGTGATCCTGCGACACGACGGGTTCCTCACCGCGTCGAACCTCCTCAACATCGGCCGCCAGGCCGCGCCGATCGCCGTCATGGCGGCGGGGATGACCTTCGCCCTGGCCGCGGCGGAGATCGACCTGTCGATCGGGTCGACCACGGCGCTGTCCTCGCTGGTGGCGGCCGAGGTCGTGGGAGAGTACGGGTTCGTGGCCGGCGCCGCGGCGGCGCTGGCGGTAGGAGCCGGCATCGGCGCGGCCAACGGCCTGATCACGGTCAAGGTGCGCATCCCGTCGTTCCTGGTCACCCTCGGGACGCTCGGGATCGTCAGCGGGATCGCCCGCAACATGAACAACCTGCAGTCGCTGCCCATACGCAACGACACGTTCCTGGCCGTGTTCGGTGCCGGATCTCTCGGACCGGTGTCGTCGCTGCTGCTCTGGACCGTCGTCGTCGGCCTGTTGGGACATCTCGTGCTGCACCAGCTCCGGTGGGGGCGTCACGTGCTGTCGGTGGGCGCCGACCGGAACGCCGCCGCGGCCCTCGGGATCAACACCGCACGCATCCGCGTCACCGCGCTGATGACCAGCGCGGCCGCCGCGTCGTTCGCGGGCGTGCTGCTCGCCGGCCGGCTGGCCATCGGCCGGCACGACCTGGGCGAGAACCTCCTGCTCACGGTGATCGCGGCGGTGGTCATCGGCGGGACCAACCTCTTCGGCGGCCGGGCCTCGGTGGCCGGCGCAGTAGCCGGGTCGGTGGTCATGGCCATGCTCAACAACGGCCTGATCCTGATGGGCCTCCGGGTCGCCGACCAGCTGATCGCGCGGGGCGTGATCATCATCCTGGCGGTTGCGCTGAGCATGAGAGAGCAGAAGGAGCGCTGACATGTTTCTGAGGTCCCTGACAGAGCGCAACCCGAGGCTCGTGCAGGCCGCGATCGAACTCCATCAGGCAGGCGAGATCCCGGCCAACAGCTGCGTGCTCGACCTCGACGCGACCGAGTCGAACACAGCCGGGCTGTGCCGGCAGGCTCACCGCCTGGGCCTCACCGTGTACGCCATGACCAAGCAGCTCGGACGGGCTCCGGGGGTGCTGGCGGCCATGGCCGCCGGCGGCGTCGACGGCTTCGTGGCCGTCGACATGGCCTGCGCGCGACCGATCGTCGCCAACGGCCACCGCCTCGGCCATCTCGGTCACCTGGTGCAGGTGCCCAGGGCCGAGGCTGCCGAAGCCGCCGGGCTGGAACCGGACTATTGGACGGTGTTCTCCGAGAACAAGGCCGCGGAGGCTGCCGCCGCGGCCCGCTCCCGCGCCCGGCAACAGCGGCTCCTGGTGCGGGTGTTCGCCGGCGGCGACGAGTTCTACCCCGGACACGAGGGCGGCGTGGTGCTCGAGGACCTGCCGGCGATGATCGATCGCATCGCCGGGATGGAGGGTGTGGAGTTCGCCGGGCTGACCACCTTCCCGGCCCTGCTGTTCGACGCGTCCACCGGCGGGGCCAGGCTCACCCCGAACGCCGACACCCTGGCCCGGGCCGCGGAGATCGCCCGCCGCCATCCGGCCTGCCCCGAGCGCCTGGAGATCAACGCGCCCGGCACCACCTCCACCGAGGTGCTGGGGTTGCTGGCCTCCTCCGGCGCCACCCAGGTCGAGCCGGGCCACGGTCTCACCGGCACCACGCCGCTGCATGCCGTGCAGGAGCTTCCCGAGGTCCCCGCCGTGCTCTATCTCAGCGAGGTGGCCCACGTCCACCAGGGCGTGCCGCTGTGCTTCGGCGGAGGGCTGTACGTGGATCCGGTGTTCGGCGACTACGGGGTGCGAGCCGTCGTGGCCCACGATCCGTCGGAGGCCTCGACCGAGCCGGTGCCGGTGGACATGCCTGATCCGGCCGGCATCGACTACTACGCCCGCTTGCATCCCGACGGTCACCGGTCGGTGGCCGAGGGCGCGACGGTGATCTTCGGCTTCCGCGTCCAGGCCTTCGTCACCAGGGCTTCGGTGGTGGGTCTTGCGGGCGTGTCCGAGGGCCGGCCCCGGGTCGCGGGAGTGTGGAACGGCTTCGGCGACCCTGCACCCTTCGGGACCGGCCAGTGACGGCAGTGGCGACGGATGACCGGGCCGCGCTCGAGGTGTCGGGCCTGTCGAAGTCGTTCCGGGCCGTGCGGGCGCTCGACGATGTGGCCATCGACCTGCGCTACGGACGGGTGACCGCCCTCCTCGGCGACAACGGCGCCGGCAAGTCGACGCTCGTGAAGTGCATCTCCGGGATATACGCACCCGACTCGGGGGTGGTGCGGGTCAACGGCGTCGAGCGGTCGATCCCCTCTCCGGAGGCTGCCCGGTCATTGGGCATCGAGACCGTTCATCAGACCCTGGCCGTCATCGATCCGCTCGACGTGGTCGAGAACCTCTTCCTCAACCGGGAGCACACCAGGGGAGGGCGGCTCGGTGCCCGGCTCGGAGTGCTCGACAAGAAGCGGATGCGGGCCGAGTCCAGCGAGATCCTCGGCCGGCTGGACATCCGCATCCCCTCGCTGCGCCGGTCCATGAGCGCGCTGTCGGGCGGGCAGCGGCAAGCGGTGGCGATCGGGCGGGCGGCGGCCTGGGGCCAGCAGATCGTGCTGCTCGACGAGCCCGCGGCCGCCCTGGGGGTGGAGCAGGCGGCCCGTGTGCTGGACCTGATCCGAAGCCTGCGCGACGCGGGCGTGGCCGTGCTTCTCATCACCCACAACATGGACCGTGTCACCGAGGTCTGCGACCGGGCCGTCGTGCTGCGCCAGGGCCGCAAGACCGCCGATGTCGATGTGGGCGCAGTGACCAAGGACGATCTCGTCGCCTACATAACCGGCGCCAGGTCGGGCGGGCTCGCATGAGCGACGGGTCGGCGACGCAGCTCGGCATCGACGTCGGAGGCACCAGCATCAAGGGCGCCGTGGTTGATCTCAGCGCAGGCGGTCTGGCCGGTGCCATCCACACCGAGCCCACGCCTCCGACCGCGACGCCCGGCGATGTGGTCGCCTCGATCGGTCGCATCGCGGTGGCCGCGGGCTGGTCGGGCCCGGTGGGCGTGGCCCTTCCGGGTGTGATCGACGGGTCGTCGCTGCGGCACGCGCCGAACCTGTCGGCGTCCTGGGAGGATCCCGACGCCCTGGGGTGCCTCCGGTCTGGCGACGGCGCCAACGCGGTGCTGATCAACGACGCCGACGCGGCCGGCCTGGCCGAACTCACCTACGGCGACGCCGCGATCGACAGCGAAGGGCTCACGATCGTGTTGACCTTCGGCACCGGAATCGGCAGCGCCCTGCTCCACAACGGGGACCTCATCGCCAACTCCGAGCTCGGCGGTCTCGTCGGCGCGAACGGGCGCTTCGAGGAGATCGCGTCGGGCAGGGCGATCTCCGTCGAGGGCCTCACCCCGGTGGAGTGGGCCCGGCGCGCCCAGCCCTTCTTCGACGAGCTGGAGGCCATCCTCAACCCGTCCCGCTGGGTCGTGGGCGGGGGGCTGAGCGAGAACTTCGACCGGTTCGCGTCGAGGCTCCGGTTGTCGAAGGCCATCTCGGTGGCCCACCTCGGAGTCCACGCCGGAATCGTCGGAGCGGCCGTGGCCGCCCGCCGGGCGGGCCGCGGCTCGGGGGGCGCCGCCTCGCGGTGAGGGTTGTCGTCGCCGAGTCTGGAGATGCGGCCGGGCGCGTGGCCGCGGACATGGTTGAACGGTTCATCGGCGACTCGGTATCGCCTGCTCTCGGTCTGGCTACCGGGGAAACGATGCAAGCCGTGTTCTCCGAGTTGGTCCGGCGCCACCGTGAGAACGGGCTGAGCTTCGCGGGTGTCCACGCCTTCCTGCTCGACGAGTACCTGGACCTCGACCGGCACGACCCGTGCGCCTATCGAAACGTCGCGCACCGGGTTCTGGCCCGTCACGTCGACATCGGGCCCGGCGCAGTCCACGGCCCGAACGCCCAGGCGGACGACCTTGACGCCGAGTGCGCCCGCTACGAGCGCGAGGTCCGGGATGCGGGGATCGGGCTGCAACTGCTGGGCATCGGATGCAATGGCCACATCGCCTTCAACGAGCCCGGCTCGCCGCTGGCCAGCACCACCCGCGTAGTCGCATTGAGCGACCGGACCCGGGCTGACAACGCCCGGTTCTTCCCGGACGGGCAACCGGTGCCGGACCGGGCCATCACTCAGGGCATCGCGACCGTCGGCGCTGCAGGCGAACTCGTGCTGTTGGCCTGTGGTGAGCACAAGGCCGACGCAGTGGCCCGAGCGGTCGAGGGGCCGGTCACGCCTGGCCTGCCCGCCTCCGCCATCCAGTTGCACGCCAACGTCACCGTGGTACTGGACCCGCCCGCGGCGTCCGGTCTCGGTTGCCCGCGTGTGGCGCCTGCGCCCCGGGGTTCTGACGAAGGGATGCTGATCGGGCCCGCTGGCGATATCTAGGCTGGCTGGCCTCCGATGCGATACGGCCGAATTTCCCTCGACGGTGAGCCCCGCTGGGTCGAAGTGGGCGACGAAGCTGTCCATGTGCTGCGGGACTCTCCGCTCGAGGGCGATCCCGTGATCGAACGTTCCGTGCCTCTCGAGGGCGCTGCCTTCCTGCCGCCGGTGGTGCCGTTCGTGTTCTACGCGGTGGGCCTGAACTACCGCAGCCACATCGAGCATCAACGGGCCGCGGGGCGTGACGTTGCCGTCCCCGAGCGCCCCGAGGTCGGCTACCGGGCCAACAACGCTCTGATCGGGCACGGTGAGACGATTCTCGTGCCCCCGGGCGTCACCGGCCGCTTCGAGGCGGAGGGCGAGGTGGTGGCGGTCATCGGCCGCCGGGTCCGCAACGCGTCGCGGGCCGAGGCCCAGGAGTCCGTGTTCGGCTGGACGATCGGCAACGACGTGAGCGCCCGCGAGTGGCAACGCGCCGACCGGTCGTTCTGGCGCAGCAAGAACAGCGACACGTTCAAGCCGATGGGGCCGTGGATCGAGACCGATGTCGACCCGATGGCCCAGACCACCTACGTGCGGGTGGACGGCGAGACCCGGGCCGAGTTCGCCACCGGCGGCATGGTCTTCGACCCGTGGGACTTCATCGTCGAGGCGTCCCGCTACATCACCTTCCATCCCGGCGACGTGCTGTGGATGGGAGCGGACTCGAACTGCCAGATCGGGCCGGGCGATGTCGTCGACATCGAGGTCACCGGCATCGGCGTGCTCTCGAACCCGGTGCGGCTCGACACTCGTTGAGGCCTGGCCGCGCCTTCTTCGTTCAGGGGGTTCGGTGGGAGATCACCGACAGGCCGTCGCCCACCGGCAACAGGGCCACGAGCACCCGCTCGTCGGCGGCCACGCGGGCGTTGAAGGCTCGCAGCTGCTCGGTGGTGGAGTCGGTCTGGGCAGGGTTGGCGACGTGGCCGTCCCACAGCGTGTTGTCCACCAGGATCACGCCCCGCGCCGACAGCCGGGACACCAGCTCCTCGTAGTAGGCGATGTAGGACCCCTTGTCGGCGTCGATGAAGGCGAGGTCGACAGCGGGCTCGGAGGGCAGGGAGCGCAGCGTGTCGAGCGCAGGCCCGATGCGCAGGTCGATGCGATCGGCCACGCCGGCGCGTTCCCAGTGCTCGCGGGCGATGGCCGTCCACTCCTCGGAGATGTCACAGCACAGCAGCCGGCCGTCCGGCGGGAGCCCCCTGGCCACCGCCAGAGCCGAGTAGCCCGTGAACGTGCCCACCTCCACTGCGAAGCGCGGCTGGAGCAAAGTGGTGAGCAGGGTCATGAGGGCGCCCTGGGCAGGGCTGATCTGCATGATGCTCGCATCACCGAGAGCGGCCGTGGCCTCGATCAGTTCCCGCTGCACCTCGCCGGGGGCGGTGCAGTGGGCCTCGATGTAGGCGGCGAGAGCATCGTCGAGGAACACCGAACGGGAACTCATGGTCTGCCGATGCTAACGACGAATCCGCTTCGGCGGCATCGGGACGAAGGCGCTGGTGCGGGCCGCGTGCTCCGCATGGCCGGGGCGCCGCTTGCCGATGCTGCGCTCCAGCACGGCCACCCCCGGCACCCGCAGCGCCAGGATGGTCATCCTCGGCACCTGCAGCGCCAGGATGGTCATCCTCGGCACCTGCAGCGCCAGGATGGTCATCAACAGCGGTCCGGCCACGGTCCACCATGCGCCGGCAGACGTGCGGACCAGTGGCTGAGAGTGTGCCTCGCAGGCTGGAACTTCACTGGTCGCGAACGGGATTGAACCACGTGAGGCCCTCGAATCGGGCGAAGCCGGCGTCGGCGGTGGCGACTCGGGCGCCGGAGGTGACGGCCAGCGCGGCGATCCACGCGTCGGGCACGAGGTTGCCGACCAGGCAGGAGTCGTTGCCGATGAACCAGGCGAGCCGCCGCCACGCTGCGCCGGTCGGGCTCAGGGCGCGGCTGACGGGCGACGCCCGCAGCGCCTCCACGAACGACAGAGCGGTGCGCGCCGGCGCGGGGTCGCTGAAGATCCTGCGGTTGGTGACGACGCGGAGGAAGCCGGTGAGCACGACGTCCGGGAGCAGCATCGGCTCGGAGCCTGCCAGGACCGAATCAAGCCAGTCGGCGTAGCGCTCGTGGTCCGGGGTGTCCCGATGGAAGGCGTAGACGAGCGCGTTGACATCGGGCAGGATCATCGAATGCCGTCAGCGTCGAGTGCCTCGCCCACGGCCCCCTTGTCCGTGGGGTCCACGAGCAGGCGTCCGCCGGCGCCGCCGTGGCGGGGCAGCTCGCCGGGCGGGGCGCCTTCGACGGGGTTGCGCAACACGAGGTGCAGACCCTCCACGACCAGTGCCGTGAAGGTGCACCCGCGCTGCGCTGCATGCCGCTTGACCTCCTCGCCGAGGCCTTCAGGCAGATTGATGGTTGTCCGCATATGCCTAAGCATATCATCGGTCTCTGGCCCGGGGTTGTGCTTGCAAACAACACCGCATATATTCAAAGTAGACCTGTATCGCGGCCTTTCGTCTGGGCGCCAAGTATCGGCTCGACTAGGAGAAGCCAGCATGGCGCCGCTGTTGATAATCGCTGGGTACGCGTTCTTCGGAATGGCAATGTTCAACCTGGGGCTGCTCGTCCCCTTCCTGAGGAACCGGTGGTACTACCGCCGCCTCAGACGCGAGCGGGCCGGCCGAGGCGCCGGCAGGACCATCACCAAGGACGACATACGCGAGGAGCTGTGCCGTGACCCCGTGGCCATGGACATGTTCATGGACGACAGGACGCCCGACGACGTCCAGCGCTACCTGTACCTGGAGGCCGAGCGCCGGGCGATCATGCGCAAGCGCCAGCAGCTCGCCGACAACGAGAACGACTTCTTCGCCCCGCCCCGGCGCCCCGGGCCCGACCCGGGCTTCAGCGGCTGCCGCAGCTAGCCGGCCCGGGCCCCGCCCGCGGCGGCCCGGCGCGCCGTAGCATCGGGCCGCGATGGCTGCGATCACACCGACGGGCGGATGGACCCACGGCGTCGCGCTGCCCGTCCACACGCTCACCGCCACCCTGGCGGACCCCTGGGAGCACACCGCCACCGTCGACGACCTGGTGCGGGTCGCCCGCAGGGCCGAGGCCACCGGGCACCACTTCGTGGGCGTGACCGACCACGTCGCCATACCCGACAACGAGTACGCGGCCCACATGAGCACCGTCTGGTACGACACGGTGGCCACGCTGGCCTACCTGGCCGCCTGCACCGAGACGGTCAACCTGGCGTCGGTGGTGTGGATCGCCGCCTACCGCCACCCGCTCCAGACCGCCAAGTCGTTCGCCACCCTAGACCACCTGTCGGGGGGCAGAGCCATCCTCGGCGTGGGTGCGGGGCATGTGGAGGCCGAGTTCGACGCGCTCGGCGTGGACTTCGAGGTCCGGGGCAGGCTGCTCGACGAGACGCTGGAAGCGGTCCGGGGCGCCTTCGACAGCCGCTATGTGAGCCACACGGGTGAGGCGTTCAGCTATCACGACATGGGTGTGGGCCCCGCCCCGGTGCGGGAGCTTCCCGTCTGGGTGGGAGGCAGCGGCCGGGCCGCCTGGCGGCGCGCCGGACGCCTGGGCGACGGGTACGTGCCGATGGGCAACCCGGTGTCGCAGTACGGCGAGATCATCGACGCCATGAACTCCGCCGCGGCCGCAGCCGGGCGTGACGGTGCCCGCTTCGACGTGGGGTTCATGCCGCCGTGGTGCTATCTGCTGGCCGACGCCGCCCCCGAGGGCCTTCCGCCGGTGATGGCGTGCGGCGCCGAGCCCCTGGCCGCCAGCATCCGGGCCGGGCGAGAGGCCGGGGCCAACACCTTCCATCTCAAGTTCCGGGCCCGCACCCTCGAGGAGTACCTGGAGCAGTTCGACGTCTTCGCCGAGTCCGTCGTCCCCCTGGTGAACGAGCCCTGACCCCTCGCCCGGTCTGGACGGTTAGTTCCAAGGGAATAGGAAGAGCATCGTCATCCGCTGCAAGCGGCTCGCCGCAACTCGGGCCACCAGCCGACCATCTTGCTGCATATGTCCGCGTAAAGGCGCTCGGTCGCGCCAGCTCCGAAGGCGGCCTCTGGCGCGACATCGAACGCGTGGTGCAGCAGTGTGGGAGTGTCCGTCTCGATCATCAGGTCGATGACCAGCGGGTTGGGCGAGACACCTGCGGTCTGATCGGTGTCGAACACGAGAATCCAGGCCGTAGCCTCCTCGGTCAGCCCGACGCCGTCCGGTCGAGGCAGTGATCGAAGTGTCCGATCACGAGGGTCAACCTGTAGCTGCGGTCCCCCGAGATGTGGCTGCCAGGAGTTCCAAACCGCACGCGGAAGCGCCAACACGGTTCCTGCGCAGTTCGCGTGGAGGCCCAGCTGAAACTTGAAGATCATCTGGTAGAAGGTTCGCTTGAACGTGTCGGCGATGCTCGGCCCTTGGATTTCCCTCCCGGCCCACTCGGGGTTCTCGCCGACCTGGTCGGCGAATCCTGACTGATGCAGGTCGAGCGCGTTACGCAGCGCCGTCGTCGCCTGGCCGTACGACCCGTGGAACTCCATCGTCTGCACTTCCACGATGGCGTACCGACCGATCTCGGGATCGCCCGAACCCGGCAGCAGCTCAACCATCGTGATGTCGAACGAGAACTCTGGCGACCGGTCGGTCGGGCTCAACGAGATCTCTCCGCCAAGGCGAGCACGGAAGTAGGCGAACGCCGGCGCTCCGGCGGCGAGCGCCGCTCGAATGCGCGACCGCGTCGCCGGTTCGTCAAGCGTCACTGCGGCGACGATCAGCGCGTCAGCATCGACGGCACCATCGAACAGGTGACGCGCAACCTCGTTGAGCAACCCGTGGTCGAGTGTGCGGTACGGGCAGACCAGCCAGTCGATCGAGCCTTCGTCCACGCCATACCGCCGCGCGTCCTTGCTGGTGATCGTGCATACGCCTTGGGAAGGTGTCGCCTTGATGCACGCCTGGGCTTCACCGACTGCGTCGGTCAGGAACGGACACAGATGAGTCCGCATCGCCTCCAGGGACGCGTCGCCGAGTTGCACTTCGGGGTAGATGCGCTGCCCGAACCACTCTCCCACGTAGTGGTTCGGCTGACGCGAGCTACGTCGAGGCATCAGGTCGAGCGCTGGTCGGCGACCGCCAGGCTGTGCGCCCGTCTGGCGAGATCCCTGTCGCCGCCCACAGCGTCGAAGTCGAGCGCTGGTCGGCGGCCGCCAGATCCTGCCTGGCAACTTCTGCGAAGGACTCAGCCATCTCAAAGCCGATAGCGGTGCGCCCATGCTCGGCGGCGACCGTGAGCGCGCGTCCGGTGCCGCAGAACGGGTCGAGGACCACACCGCCGACCGGCGACGACGACAGGATGCGGGGTCGGATCAGGTCTGGCGGGAACGTCGCCGAGTGTCCGTGCGCACCTGAGCGAGCGTTGACTGTCACCACGTCGCGGCCACCGGGTTCGGCTTCGTCCAAGTCGTAGAAGTAGGTGGCCCGACCCTCCTTCGGCCGGTGCACGAAGTGGAACAGGTGCTCGTGGGCCAGCCGCAGGCGATCCTTCTCGGGGCGGGGCGGAACGTTCGGTTTCGACCAGATGAGATCGTTCCGCAGAATCCAGCCACCGTCCTGCATCAAGATCGCGAACCGTGCGGGCACCATCAGCAGCTGCTTCTCCTGCCGGTAGCCCCCCATCGGCGTTCGCCGTCTGACCCGGCGTGTGTCGCCGAGACCTTGCCGCCCCTCGGGGCGGATGCTCGCCCAACGCGCGAAGTAGGTGTCGCCGATGTTGACCCATACGCTCCCGCCGGGCTTGAGGACAGTGCGTGCTCGGTCGAACCACTCGACCAGGTGGGCCACGTACCAGTCGGGCGTCGGCTCCAGGCCCAACATGCCGCCGTTCGCTCGATACCAGTCGTACGGCGGGGCATCATCGAGCGACTCGCCCTCGCGGCGCCATGCATCCTGAATCGCCCAGTTGTGATCCTCCTGCCCCTCATAGACGCGTTGGCACCAATACGGCGGGCTCGTCACGATCAAGTCCACGGACGACTCAGGGAGCTTCTCGATCAGATCGAACGCGTCGCCGCAGTAGACAGCCGATTCTCGGGGTGCCGACGTGTCTGCGGATCGACCACTCATGCGACCCACAATAGAGTCGGGGTGTGACACAGTAGCGGACGGGTGTCGTCCAGCGGCCCGGCTGGGACGAGGCTCTTCGTTTGGGCGCGGGCGCTAGTTGATGCGGCGGTCGCGGCCGGCCCAGAGCCGGTCGCGCAGGGCGAACTTCTGGATCTTGCCGGTGGCCGTCTTGGGCAAGTCGCCGAAGGTGACCGACTTGGGGGCCTTGAAGCGGGCGATGCGGGACTTCACGTGCTCCACCAGGTCGGCCTCGGTCACCGCCGAGCCCGGTCGCAGCACCACGAACGCGGCCGGCACCTCGCCCCAGGTGTCGTCGGGCGCGGCCACCACCGCGCACTCCACCATGTCGGGATGCGACGCCAGCGCCTGCTCCACCTCGATCGAGGCGATGTTCTCGCCGCCGGAGATGATCACGTCCTTGGCCCGGTCGCGCACCTCGACGTAGCCGTGGTCGTGCATCACCGCCATATCGCCGGTGCGGAACCAGGTGCCGCCGGGACCCTCCACCGAGGCGGCCGCGGTGGCGTCGGGATCCTTGTAGTAGCCGAGCATCACGTTGTTGCCCCTGATGGCGATCTCGCCCTGGGTGTTGCCGTCGGCGGGCACGTCGGCCCCGTCGGCGTCGACCACACGCACTGAGGACGTCACCAGCGTCCCCACCCCCTGGCGGGCCTTGATACGGGCCTGCTCGCCGGCCGGAAGGCCGTCCCACTCGCGGCGCCAGTCGCAGATCAGCGACGGCCCGTAAGTCTCGGTCAGCCCGTATAGGTGGGTGACATCGATGTTGAGTTCGGCCAGTCGGGCCAGCAGCGTCGGCGACGGCGGCGCGCCCCCGGTGGCCACCTTCACCGTCCGGGGGGCCGGCGCGGCGTCCGGGTGGTTGACGAGGCCGATCAGCACGGTGGGGGCTGCGTTGAAGTGGGTCACGCCGTCGTCGCGGATATGGCGCCACACGGTGCCCGGGTCCGGGGTGCGCAGCATCAGGTGGGAGCCGCCCACCGCAGTGACCGCCCACGGGAAGCACCAGCCGTTGCAGTGGAACATCGGCAGCGTCCACAGGAAGGCGGTGTCGCTGTCGAGGCCGCACTGGGCGGCCATGGCCAGGGCGTTGAGGTTGGCGCCCCGGTGCGAGTACATGACTCCCTTGGGGTTGCCGGTCGTGCCCGAGGTGTAGTTCAGGCTGAGCACGGCGTGCTCGTCGGCGACCTCGGCCCGGTGGGGCCCGGCCGCGGCCAGCAGGGCCTCGTACTGGCAGCCGGAGGCGCCTGAGACGCCGGCGTCGCTCGACACCACCAGCCGCAACCCCGGCACTTGCTGCTGGACCGATCGGGCCACATCGGCGAGGGCATGGTCCGCGAACAGCACCCTCGATCCGGCGTGGGCCACGATCCAGGCCAACTCGCCGGCCGCCAGCCTGGAGTTGAGGGCGTTGAACACCACCCCGGCCATAGGAAACCCGAACGCCGCCTCCAGGGCCATCGACACGTTGGGGGCCAGCACCGATACCGCGTCGCCGGGCTCGAGACCCAGCTGGAGCGTGGCTCCGGCCAGGCGTTCGCAGCGCTCGGCGAGCTCCTCGTAGCTGCGCGTAAGCGGCCCGTCGATCACTGCGGGGCGGTCACCGTGCACCACCCGGGCCCGGTCGAGGAACGAAGCCGGCGTGAGCGGCACCGGCACGAACGGCGACGTTGCGGGGTCTCGACCCGAGGCCATGGAAGCCAACGCTATGTGACGAATATCACGAATGCGACGAGCCCTGGCGGCCATATGTTCAACGACAGGACAGTGGAACGAGACGAGTGAATCGGCTCATGGCAAGTCCGGTCGAAGAGCAAGGAGAAGAGGAGAAGAGGAAATGACATACACCCTGATCGCCGTCGTGGTGTTCCTGGCGCTGTCCGCAGTGGGCGCAGCGGCGCGGATCACCGCCCACTACCGCCACGGAGCGCACGGTCGCCCCGACCTCGAAGCGGGCCACACACGAGTCTTCAGCCCGGCCGAGGCCCGTTCTCGTGCCCGGCATCCCTCGATGATGGCTGAGGTCGATGCCTCCGGCTCGCGGGCCCGCACCAAGACCCGCCCGGCCACGCTGAGGCCCGTCTTCCACATCGGGGCGACACCGGCCCCCGAGCGGGTCAGCCCGTGGCCCTCCGACGAGCACATCCGCGAGGAGTTCGGCCTGGACAGCGCCGACCATCGAGGCCGAGCCGCCTAGAGCGCCCATTCGCCCCCCCAAGCCCGAAATCCCTGTAGCCAGTGACCTGTAGAGTCCTCAGCTACAGGGATTTCGGGTGGGCGGCGGCGTTGCTCAGCCGGGCCCGAAGTTCGTGCTTGAGCACCTTGCCTGAAGCGTTGAGAGGGAGTTCGGTCACGAAGGTGATGCCCCGTGGGGCTTTGTAGTTCGCCATCCGCTCCCGGCACCAGTCCACCAACTCGGCACTGGTCGCCTCGTCGGCGGCCGCGCCGGCGGCGGGCACCACGAAGGCGTGGCCCACCTCGCCCAGCCGCTCATCGGGCCGGCCCACCACCGCCACCTGGCCCACCGCTGGATGGGCCAGCATCATCGACTCGATCTCGGCCGGATAGGCGTTGAAGCCGCCGCAGATGAACATGTCCTTGAGCCGGTCGGTGATGGCCACGTACCCGGCTGCGTCCATGGTGCCGATGTCGCCGGTGTGGAGCCAGCCGTCGGCGTCGATGGTGGCCGCAGTGGCGTGGGGGTCGTCGAGGTAGCCGTCCATCACGTTGTAGCCCCGCACCACGATCTCGCCCGGCTCCCCCCGCGGCATCGCCGCTCCGTCGGGGCCGACGACCCGCACCTCCACGTCTTCGATGGCCCGTCCAGAGGTGGTCGAGATCGTCTCGGGCGGATCGTCGTGACGGCACATGGTGGCTATGCCCGACGCCTCGGTGAGCCCGTAGCCGGTCACGATCACCTCGAAGCCCAACCGCTCCCGCATGGCCTCGATCATCGGCACCGGCACCGGGGCGGCGCCGGTCACCGCCAGCCGCAGGGTGGACATGTCGAAGCTGTCGAGGTCGGGATGGGTGAGGATGGTCTGGTAGACGGCGGGCGGGCCGGGGAGCACCGAGATCCGCTCGGCGGGGACCCGGGCCATCACCGACGGCACGTCGAAGGTGGGATGGGGCACCATGGTGGCCCCCGTCATCAGGCAGGCCAGGATGCCGGCGTTGAGGCCGAAGGAATGGAAGAACGGGTTGACGATCAGGTAGCGGTCGTCGTGGCGCAGCCCGATCACCGAGGCCCAGCTCCGGTAGGCCCGGCACACCGCCCCGTGGTTGAGCAGCACCCCCTTGGGGCGCCCGGTGGTGCCGGACGTGAACATGATGTGGCAGGGGTCGCTGCGCCACACCGGGCGGCTGGGGCTCGGCTCGGCCGTGGCCGAGTCCATGAAGTCGGCGTAGCCGATCGCGCCCGGCGGCACGGGGCCGCGCATGACCACGGTTGCTTCGAGCGACTCGGGCATGCCGCCCTGGACCGCCCTGAGCAGGCCCAGATGGTCCGCGCCCAGAAAGTCGGTGACACAGAACAGGATCCGGGCCCGGGCCGCGCTGAGCACGTAGGCGGTCTCGTCTCCCTTGAAGCGGGTGTTGATCGGCACCACCACACCGCCCATGGCATGCACGCCGAGCGCTGCGACGGCCCACTCCCAGGTGTTGTGGCCCCACACGGCGGCCCGGTCGCCGGGGGCGAGTCCCCAGGCCCTCAAGGCCTCGGCCATGGTGCCCACCCGGTTGCGCAGCTCCGTGAACGTCATCCTCGCATCGCCGTCCACCAGGGCCTCAGCGTCACCGAAGCGGGCCGCGGCGTCGTCCAGCAGCGCTGGGATGGTGTCGGGCAGCCCGGGGGCTGCATGAGTGCTGCGGGGGGTGCCGGCCGATGACGGGACCGCGGCGAGCGGGCCGCCGGTGTCGGCCAGACGCCGGCGCGATCGGTTGCCGGTGAGGGTGTGTTCGGGGCCCGGGCCGGCCGATGCCGCCGGCGGGTTCGCAGGATTGTCACGGGCCTCGTCCACCGCGGCGGTCTGCCGGCGCCGATTGTCAGGCATCCCAGGCCACCAGCAGGTTGCGGGGACCGCGGAAGGTGATGTTGGCGAACCGTTCCAGGCTCTGGCCCTCCACCAGCCGCAGCGACGGGACCCGCTCGGTGAGCACCTCGAGGGCCACCGTCGCCTCCAGCCGGGCGAGGCGGGCGCCGAGGCAGAAGTGGATGCCCTTGCCGAAGGAGATGTGGTTGCGGGCATTGGACCGGTGGATGTCGAAGTCGCCGGGGTGGTCGAAGACGTCAGGCTGGTGGTTGGCCGCGGCGAGGCTCATGAAGATGTTGGTGCCCGCGGGCACCTTCACCCCGGCCACCTCGGTGTCGGTGTTGGCCACCCGCCGCCAGCTCGTCTGGGGCGACTCGAAGCGCAGGACCTCTTCGAGGGCGGCGCCGATGAGCGACCGGTCCGCGCACAGCTCGTCCCACTGGGCGGGCCGCGACAGCAGGCAGATCAGCGCGTTGGACAGGAAGTGGCTGACGATCTCGTGGCCCGCGAACGACAGGCCGTAGACGATCGACTCCACCTCCCGGTAGGTGAGTTCGGCGGGGTCGTCGGCGTGCACGGCCAGCAGCTCGGAGGTGAAGTCGTCGCCGGGGTCGTCGACCTTGGAGGCCACGAAATCGCGGCAGTAGCGCCAGTAGCCGAGCATCTTGTGGGCGATCTCTGTCTGTTCGGCCTCGGTGGGCTTGCCCCAGCTGAAGGCCAGACGGTCGGAGCACCACTCCTTGAGCTTGTCGTCGTCGCTGGTGGGGAAGCCGATGAAGCGGAAGATCGTCTCACCCGGCAGCGGATGCGCGAACACGGGCACGAAATCGGCGGGCGGGCCCTCGGCCAGCAGGGCGTCGACGAGGTCGTGGCTCCGGCGGCGGATGTAGGGCTCGAGGATGCGCATGCGCCGGTTCGAGAAGCCCTGCTTGGTGTGGTTGCGGATCCGTCCGTGGTCGGGGGGCTGGCGATTGGACATGACCGCCACCGGGTTGAAGTCCGGCGCGGCCAGCACCGCGTGGGCGGCCGGGCACAGCGGGAACACGGGATCCTGCACGTTCTGGGAGCCGAACGCCTCGGGGTCCAGGAACACGTCGCTGACGTCCTCCATGCGGGTGACCACCAGGTAACCCAGCTCGCGGGAGTAGAAGACCGGCGTGTCCCGCAGCTCGTCGAGCACCGCATAGGGGTCGGCCAGGTAGTCGGGCGCGAACGGTGTGAAGCCGTTGACGGGGCATCCCGGCGGCGGCGGCGGCACCTCGTCGGGCACCCGGTGATAGGACGCCTCGGTCTGCGTCACGGGCCGGCTCCTCTCGTTGAGGCGGCAGCGTAGCCGGGCCGGGGTCTGTACTCCCAGCGGCACGCGTTATGGTCAGAGTCGTGGCCAGGACGCTCGCCGAAGCGACCCGCAGGGTCTTGGGATCGCGCCGCCGGACCGGCCGCGGGCCGGCGGCGGCCGAGCCGGCCCAGGCTGGCGACGCAGCCCTGGCAGCCGATCTGGAGGCCGCCATCGGCGCCGACCGGGTGCGCTCCGATGCGGCGGCCCGCTACCTGGCCTCCCGCGACGCCTCCATCTACCGGGAGGGCAACGCCGGTCCGGTCTGCTATCCGGACTCGACCGCCGACGTGGTGGCCTGCGTGCAGGTCGCCGCCCGCCACGGCCGGGCCGTGTCCCCCCGGGGCGCGGGCACCGGCCTGGCCGGCGGCGCGGCCCCGCTGGGCCGGCCGGTGGTGCTGTCGATGACCCGCATGGACAAGCTGCTGGAGATCGACGTCGACAACGGCGTGGCCTGGGTGCAGCCCGGCATCGTCAACCTCGACCTCACCCGGGCGCTGGCCCCCCACGGGGTGCATTATGCGCCCGATCCGTCCAGCCAGGCGGCCTGCACCATCGGCGGCAACGTGGCCAACAACTCCGGCGGTCCCCACTGCCTGGCCTACGGGGTGACCAGCGCCCACGTGCTGGCTGTGGAGGTCGTGCTCTCCGACGGGTCGGTTGTGACGCTCGGCGACCTGAGCGCCGAACCGGTGGGCTACGACCTGCGAGGGGCCTTCGTCGGCTCGGAGGGGATGTGCGGGATCGCCACCGCAGTGGCCGTGCGCCTCACGCCCGACCCGCCCGCGGTGCGCACTATGCTGCTGTGCTTCGACGACGTGTCGGACGCGGCGGCCACCGTCAGCGCCATCATCGCCGACGGGATCGTGCCGGCGGCCATCGAGATGATGGACCAGCGCTGCGTGAGAGCGGTCGAGGACTTCGCCCAGGCCGGCTATCCCGAGGACGCCGCCGCGGTGCTGCTGGTCGAGGTGGACGGACCCGCGGGCGGCGTGTCCATCGCCTCCGAGCGCATCGCCGGCATCGCCCGGCGCTATCAGGCCATGAGCGTGCGAACGGCCGCCGACGAGGATGAGCGGGCCCGGCTGTGGAAGGGCCGCAAGAGCGCGTTCGGGGCGGTGGCCAACGTGATGCCCGACTACTACCTGCACGACACGGTCGTGCCCCGCACCCGGCTCGTGGAGGTGCTCGAGAGCATCTACGAGATCGTCGACCGCTACGACCTGATCGTCCTCAACGTCTTCCATGCCGGCGACGGCAACCTGCACCCCATCCTGGCCTACGACTCCAGGGTGCCCGGCGCCGACGAGCGGGTGCACGCCGCGGGCCGCGAGATCATCACGATGTCGCTGGACATGGGCGGAGCCCTGACCGGCGAGCACGGCATCGGGGTGGAGAAGCGCGAGCACATGAGCCGCATGTTCAGCGAGGTGGACCTCGATCAGCAGGCGCGGCTGCGGGCCTCGTTCGACCCGTACTGCCGCATGAACCCGGGCAAGGTGCTGCCCAGCGCGCACAGCTGCTCGGACATCGCAGCGTTGCGGGCCTCCGACGCGTCCGGCGTCTGGGGCTGACCGGACGGGCATGACCGGGACCGGCTGCAGTCGCATCCTCGAACATGCGTCGACACCCTCGGGCGCGGTCCTGTTGGCGGTCTGTGAGCGTGACATTTCCGGTCGCATCCTCGAACATGCGTCGACACCCTCGGGCGTCCGGGAGTGACGGTGGCGGACTTCGATGAGGCTCTGACCGCGTTCGCGGCCGAGGTCGGCTCGGAGGGCCCGGTGTGCGTGCGAGGCGGCCGCACCCGCTGGAGCCTCGGCGGCGACATGGCGCCGGGCACTCGCGAGGTCGCCGCCCCGGCCGGGATCGTCGCGTTCGAGCCGGCCGAGATGACGGTGCGGGTGCGGGCCGGCACGCCGGTGACCGAGCTCCATGAGGCGCTGGCCGGGTCCGGGCAGCGGACTGCCCTGCCCGAGCGTCCGGGCGGGACCGTCGGCGGAGCGTTGATGGCGGGGGAGTCGAGCATCGCCCGGCTGGGGCTCGGCCCGGTGCGAGACGGGCTGCTGCAGGCCCGCTACGTGTGCGCCGACGGCCGGATCGCCAGCGGCGGCGCCGGCACCGTCAAGAACGTCAGCGGCTTCGATCTGTGCCGGCTGCTGGTCGGCTCGCTCGGAACCCTCGGACTGGTGGGAGAGGTGCTGCTGCGCACCATGCCGGTGGGGGAGGTCGAGCGCTGGGTGCATGTGCCGGGGGCCGCCCCGGACCCGGCACGGTCGTGTCACACGGCTGCGTCGCTGCTGTGGGACGGCACCGATCTGTGGGCGTTCCTGAGCGGCTACGGGGTCGACGTGGACGAGGACCTGTCACGCCTGGCAGAACTCTCGTCAGGACCGCCCGAGGACGTGGACGGACCCCCCGACCTGCCGCCTCACCGCTGGTCGTGCACCCCGTCGGAAGCGGCTTCGTTCGGGTCGGGGAACGGCGCGGCGGGCCGCTTCGTCGCCGAGGTCGGCGTCGGCGTGGTGCACGCCTCCGAGCCGCAGCCTGCCCGTCCGGTCGAGCCGGGCGTCGGGGAACTGAATCGCCGCTTCAAGGAGCGCTTCGACCCGGCCGGCCGCCTCAACCCCGGCCGCGACCCTCTGAGGAAGCCGTGATGCTCCCGCGGGGGCCCCGCCGGCGAAATTGGTGCCGATTCGGTGTGTCCAGTGCCCATTTGGTCGCCAATTTCGATTCTGGGATGCGTTGATGGACCTCGGACTGAACGACGACGAGCTGGTCGCCTGCGTGTCCTGCGGGCTGTGCCTGCCGCACTGCCCGACGTTCGTGGTCACCGGACGCGACACCGAATCGCCCCGGGGCCGGATCGCACTGATGAGGGCGGTCCAGAACGAGGGCGCACCGGTGACCGACGACCTGATCCGGTCGATGGAGACCTGCGTGCAGTGCCGGGGATGCGAGACGGCCTGTCCCAGCGCCGTGCCGTTCGGCCATCTGATGGAGGGAACCCGGGCCGCGTTGGCGGCTGAGGGCCGGATCACCCCCCGCTGGCAGCGGCTGGCGCTGAAGGGGCTGCGCCACCGGTGGCTGCTGATGGCCGGCTCCACCCTGCTGGCTCTGGCCATCCGCCTGCGGCTGGTGCCGACCCGGCGGCTCGGGCTGCCGGCCCGCATGGCGCTGCGGCGGCCGCGGCTGCGCACCTCGGGCACCGACGTGTGGCTCTTCACCGGCTGCGTCATGGACGCCTGGCAGCGCGATGTGCACCTGGCGGTGCAGCGGGTGCTGGAGGCGGCCGGCGCCGGCGTCGAGCCCACCGGCGGGGCCGCTCCGTGCTGCGGCGCGCTGCACATCCACGCCGGTCTCGAGTCCGAGACCAAGGCCATGGCCCGCCAGGTGATGGCCGGGCTCTCCGGAGACGGCCGCCCCATCCTGGTCGACGCGGCCGGCTGCGGCGCGGCGCTCAAGGACTACGGCCACCTGCTGGGCACCGACGAGGCCCGGGCCTTCTCGGCCCGGGTGTACGACGTGCACGAATGGCTGGCCGGCCGCCTCGGCGAGTTGCAGTCCCAGCATCCGGTCGATCCGCTGGACGTGACCGTGGCCGTGCAGGACCCGTGCCATCTCCGCCATGTGCAGCGGGCCCATCAGGCGGTCCCCGAAGTGCTGCAGCCGTTCGTTGCGAGCGTGGTGGCCCTCGACGACGACGGTCTGTGCTGCGGGGCCGGCGGCGCCTACTCGGTGATGGAGGCCGATCTGTCGAGGGCGATCCGGGAGCGCAAGACCGCGGCGGTGGCCCGGTCGGGAGCGTCGGTGGTGGCCAGCGCCAACCCGGGCTGCTCGCTGCACCTCGCGGCGGCCGGCCTCGACGTCCGCCATCCCCTCGAGCTGGTCGACCAGGCCCTCTCAGCCTCCCGCGTCTAGTCCCCCGCCCTGAGTGGCGGGGAGCCCGCGGCGCCCTCCGGCATTGTGGCGTCCTTCGGCATTGTGGCGTCCTTCGGCATTGTGGCGTCCTTCGGCATTGCGGCGCCCTCCGGCGCTGGACCGGTGGCCGGGTTTCTTGGGGCGCCCGGGAACCGGCCGCCGGTTCGCGTCGTCGTAGGGAGCGATCGGGCGCAGAGGGTGCCCGCCATCTGGAGGAGGGTGACCGAATGGGAACCACAGGACTCAACGGACTCGAAACGAGCTCGAAGGTGCGCAGGGCCTGGCTCGGCGCGGTGCTGGTGCTGATGCTGCTGGCGGTGTCGTGCTCGGGAGGCGACGACGCCGACGAAGCCGCGTCCCCGGCGGGCACGGACTCCTACGCCGCCTCGCCTAGCGTGGACTCCTACGCCGCCTCGCCTGATGATGCGGAGCATTCCGACGTCAGCGGGGACCGCGACAGCTCGGGCAGCGTCGACGTGGCTCCCACGACATCGCCCAGCCGGAGCTACGAGCCGCAGCCCGCCGAGGAGCCGATGGACGAGGTCGGGCTCTCGGCCGCGACGGCATCGAGTGACAGAGATGGCGGTGACGCTGCGGTCGCTGCACTCGAGGAGGCGGTGGCGGCCGCCCAAGCCGAGGCCGCGGCGGAGAGCAGCAGCGGTGTGTCCCGGGCGGATGCGGCCGCGTCGGACAGGGAGACCTCAGAGGCCCGCCGGAGGTGCCCGGAATGCCAGTCCAACACGTTCGAGGACTACGGCGTCAACCCGTTCGTGGACACCTACGAGGACGATCTGTCCACCTTCGCCCTCGACGTGGACACCGCGTCCTATGTCGTGACCCGCAACTACCTCGAGGGCGGCCAGCTCCCGCCCATCGACGCCGTGCGGGTGGAGGAGTTCGTCAACTACTTCGACGGCGGCTACCAGCCGCTGATCGACGAGTTCAACATCACCCTCGAGGCGGCCCCGACGCCGTTCAGCGATCCCGACCGGGTGATGCTGCGGGTCGGCGTCCAGGCGCCCGAGGTGCTGTCGGACCTGGTGATCCCCGACAGCGTGGTGCTGGTGCTGGACCGCTCCGGGTCGATGGGCGAGTCCGCGGGTTCCGCAGACCGGCCCATGGAGCGCATGAGCCTGGTCCACGAGTCCGTCGAGCTGCTGCTCGACGGCCTGCCGGGACGCACCCGGGTCGGGGTCGTCGCCTACAACGACCGGGCCGGCGTCATCGTCGAGCCGACCAGGGTGTCCGGCAATGCGGGCTGGATCATCGACGAGGTCCGCAGCCGTGTCCGTCCCGGTGGCAGCACCAACGCCGAGGCCGGCCTGGTGTGGGGGTTCGACATGGCCCTGAGCGAGGCCGACGGCGGCCGCAACGTGCTCGTGCTGCTGCTGTCGGACGGGGTTGCCAACGTGGGCGCCACCCGCACCGACGACATCCTCGAGGAGATCGGCGAGCGGGGCGACATCGGCCTGTCCACCGTCGGCGTGGGCCTGGGCCCGTTCAACGACGAGCTCATGGAGCAGCTGGCCAACCGGGCCGACGGCACCTACCACTACATCGACACGCCCGACGAGGCCCGGCGCATCTTCGTCGAGAACCTCAACGCCATGCTGGCCTCGGTGGCCCGCGACGCCAAGATCCAGGTCTCCTTCGACCGCGACAAGGTGATCTCGTACCGGCTGCTCGGCTTCGAGAACCGGGCCATCGCCGACGAGGACTTCCGTGACGACACCCGCGACGCCGGCGAGGTCGGTGCGGGCCAGAGCTCGACCGCCCTCTACGAGGTGACCCTGGACCGGGGTTGGGACCGCAGCCGCGGTGCGATCGCCACCGCCACCCTGCGCTACCGCCGGCCGGCCAGCGAGCGGATCACCGAGACGTGGGCGAGCCTGCATCCCGACGATGTGGAGCCTTCGTTCCGTGACGCCGGTGCCCACTTCCGGCTGGCCGTGGTGGCCGCCGAGTTCGCCGAGGTGCTGCGGGACAGCCCCTTCGTGGAGGATCGCAGCATGGAGGAGCTCGGCTACCAGGCCGACCGGGTGGCCGACGACCTGCGCCGCGACGCCGACGCCGAGGAGCTCGCCGACCTGATCGACGCCGCCAGGCGCATCCGCCGCCGCTAGCGGCGACCGGGGCTCCTCCTTCCCTGCGACTCACCCCTGGAGGGGCCCTTACAGGGCTCGGCGGCCCGGTCTGGAGGGGACTGGGCCGCCGAGCCATGCCCGCGCCCGGGCGGCCTGGAGGCTGGTCTCGGAGGCGTTGACATTCCCGCTCTTGTCAGCTGCGCTCACGGGCCGCCCAAACCAGGCGACACTGCCCACGGCCTCGCTCGGCGACTGGCGAGTCTTCAGACCATGTGCCGCCTACTCGCTCGGCCTCTAGGCGAATCCGAACAGGGGCGGGAAGGCGACCACCACCACGGCGGCCCACACCGCGTAGACGGGTGCGTAGGCCGTCTGCCAGCGCTCCAGTGACGCGATGGGTCGACGGCCCCGAGCGAACCCGAGGTAGAGCCACGCCGACACGGACAGGTTGGCGAGCAGGACCACGTTCTCGCCGAGGGCGGCGACGCGGTTGGGGGTGAGGCCGAGGTCCGACACCCGGCTCGCCACGGCTGCGAGCATCACTGCGTCCGCGACCAGGGCGCTTACGACCAGCACGAGCTGCAGCAGGTCGAACGGGCCGTAGGGCTGGCGGGGGTCGCGGGCCGATATGGCGTAGAGCAGCAGGCCGAGGACCAGCGCGAGCACCAGGTCGAAGACGATGAGGATGTCCCGGTCGAAGTCGATGCCTCGCCTCGTCCACACCATGGCCCCCAGCAACGCCACCAGCATCGCGGCGAACAGCGGCGTGAACAGCCGTGTGAGCACCGGCGCCATGTTCTCGATGACGCTCTGCTTGGCCTCGACCAGCCACGAGGCCACCACCACCGCGCCGAGGGCGCCGCAGGCCAGCACCCACGACGAGACGAATTCGCCGGCGTCGATGCCTATGGCCGAGAAGGCCACCTGCGTCAAGGAGGCCAGAACCCCGCCCCCGAGCGCGATCAGCACGTAGTAGACGAACCACTCGCCGCTGAAGCGCACGTAGTCCATGCGCCGGCGGCTCGACCGCCAGTCGCCTCCGGCGTAGGCCACGCCGACCAGCAGCCACAGGGCGATCGGCAGGTGCAGCACGGCCAGCACCTCGGTGTCGGAGCCGTCCTCGAACGGGTAGACGTTGACGACGACCGCGGCCGCGATGAAGGGGGCTGCCAGCAGACGGAGGGCCCGGGCCGCGGGCAGGCCGCGCCTCCACACGAAGTAGCCGGCCAGCGGCACCAGCGCGAACAGGCTGAGGTTGCGGGCGTAGAACTCGCCGTCGTCGACGAGGCTCGCGCCGAATATCTCGGGGACCTTGACCGCGGCCGCCGCCAAGCACGCGAACCCGATCATCACCAGGAAGCCGTGGGTGGCGGGCTCGGCTGCAGGCTCCGGTGCGAGCCGCTTCCAGAGCCGTTCGGAGTGCTCCTGGGCGAACTCGCTCGACAGGTCGTCGACGCTGCCCATCCGCTTGACCGCGATGAGGAAGGCCTCGTCGGGTGCCAGGCCCGCCTCGCCCAGGTCGGCGATCCGGTCTCGCAGATGTCCCTCGAGCTCGTCCAAGTCGGTGGCGTCGACGGCGGGCTGCTGCTCCAGGCGGGCTCGCCACCGAGCGATCAGGGCCTCAAGCTCGGGCGCCTCGTGGTTGGGGGCTTCAAGCTCGGGGGTCTCGCGGTCGAGCGCCTCGTGCTCGGGGGTCTCGTGCTCGGGGGTCTTGCGCTCGCCCGGCCCGGCGGTAGTCACGGCGGTCAGCTCCCCTGCAACGCGGGGCTCGGCGGCGGCGACATCTCGTGCCACAGGTCGCCCAGCGCGCCGGTGATCACGGCCCACTGGCGGCGCTGCTCGGAGAGGGCCCGCCGACCGGGCTCGGTGATCCGGTAGTACTTGCGCCGCCGCGCCCGGCTGCCGGCCGGGACCTTCCAGGCCGCCTCGGCGTAGCCCAGCCGCTCGAGCCGGTGCAGCAGCGGGTAGAGCATCCCGTCGGTCCATTGCAACTCGCCGCCGGAGAGCTCGTTGACTCGCTTGAGGATCGCGTATCCGTAACTCTCACCCTCGGTGAGGATGCCCAGCACGAGGGGTGTTGCCGACGCGGCGACGAGATCCTTCGGGATGTGCATTCCTTGGACTATACCTAGAACTGCTAGGTATAGTCCATTGGCGGTCGGGCGCCGGCGGCGGCTTGAATGGGGAGTGTGCCCTGGTTGCGTCGGCCGGCGCTGCGGCAGCCGAGTTGACTGACAGATATTCTGCTGCTACAACGAACCTATCGCTTCGTCATGATGCACTCATGACCATCCTGCACATACCTTCGATAGCTCCTCATATCATCGAGCGTGTCGGCGAAGCCCCGTCAATCATGACCGTACCGCGGCGGGCTTGGGCGAATTGCAGGCACGACCCGTTCCCGAGGAGGTTTCCCCGCGGTGCCTGCCACCACACTGTCAGCCAGCCAGGGAGGATGTGACCACGATGTGGCGCTCCAATCAGAAGACATCGAACCGCAACACGCCCGACAGGAAGGCGATGGACCGCCAGGAACTGGAGGCCGTGGCCGCGGTGAGGGACACCCTCGCCCGGGTGATCGCCGACGGGAGCCACTCCGACCGTTCTCAAGCCATCGAGGCCATTCAGGCAATCGACCGCGGCTGGCAGGACGACCGCAAGCAATACTCGGTGACCTACAGGCTGGCGAAGGCGTATGACGCCCGGTTCCACCTGCTGGGCGCCTTCATGGGGAACACGGACGAGCTGCCCTCCGAGTCGTCTACTCCGATGCAGGCGTCGCTGTACGCCATCGACCACCTCGCCAGCGTCCTGCTGACCAGCCTGGCTGCCGTGGGCGTGGCCATCTACCCGACGATGGACGCCACCTCCGGTGATCTGCTGGAACTGCCGCGGGCCGAGCAGGATCCGCTGCTGGATGCCATCGAGCACGAACGCCACGACTGAGAAGCGACCGCCGCCCCCGCAGCCCGGACACGGTGGTGGCGGAGCGCGCCCGCGCCACACGGTCACTTGAGATATCGTTTCCGTATGGGTAAGACATCTCTTGAGATCGATCACGATATCGCTGCTGAGGCGGCGAGGATCTTGGGCACCAAGACGCTGCGCGACACCGTCGACGCATCGTTGCGAGAGATCGTCAATGCGAGGCGTCGCCTGGAACTGATCGCCCTGCTGTCGGACCCGGAGCGCTACGACTTCGACGTTCTCGACGATGCCTGGGGTGGAGCGTCCTGACGTGGCTCGGGCCGTCTACCTGGCTGACACGAGCGCTTTCGCCCGTCTCCGTAAGCCCCATGTCGCCGCCGCTGTCGCTCCGCTCATTGCCGAGGGCAAGATCGCGCTGTGCGCGCCCGTCGCGTTCGAGCTTGGCTTCAGCGCCCGCAGCGCCGCTGACCACGACGTCATCATGAGCCGTATCGACGCGTTCGAGTCCGTGCCGACGACCGAGGGCGACCACCGGCGCGCGATCGAGCTGCAAAGGCTGCTGGCGGAGCGAGGCCGGCACAGGGCTCTCTCGCTTGTCGATGCCCTTGTTGCCGCGATCGCCGAGAGCCGCGGCCTCACCGTCCTGCATTATGACGCCGATTTCGATGCTGTGTCCGAGGTCACCGGCCAGCCGACGGAGTGGGTCGTCGAACGAGGCTCCGCGGACTGAGGTGCTGGTCCGGCTCGCCCGTCCGGTCGGCGCCGACTCACCAGTTGAGTTGCGACGGCGGGGTGTGGGCGGACAGTGTCCGTCGGCCGGCCTCGGCCAGACAAGGGCGGCGGCGAGCGTCGTCAGGGAAGCCGGATCCCCGACCTCGACGAAGCGGCCCGACGCAAGCCGTGAGCATGCTGGACATGAGGTGGAAATACCTGATAGTCAGCTACATTGGCGGTCGGAGTACTATGGCCGTACCAACAGCGGGCTAGTTGATGCTGTGGAGGAGGTATCTGGAATGGGAACATTCGAGTGGCCGGTGCGGATTGCCCGGACCGGCAGTGAGCGATCCGAGGCGATCGAGGCCACGGTGGACACGGGCGCCTTCTACAGCGTGGTTCCGGCGCGCCTGCTGCACGACATCGGCGTCGAGCGTTCCTTCAGGCGCCGGATGCGCCTGGCCGACGGGAGGGTCGTGGATGCCGACATCGGCGAGGCGCGGATGACCGTCAACGGCGAGAGCGTGACGACGCTGGTGGTCTTCGGCGAGGACAATGCTCCGTCCCTGCTCGGGGCCTACACCCTTGAGGGCCTCGCCCTGGCAGTCGACCCCGTCGACCAGCGCCTGGTCCCCCGCGGCCTTCTCCCGTGGTGAGGCACATACGAGGGTTCGATTCCTGCTGGTCTCCCCCAGCAGACCTGCTGTAGGCCCGAGGCCCCGGCGTCGCGTGAGGCTGGGATCGGGCATCATGGAGGTGTGAACGTGACGACGCGTGTACTCCCTCGCCGACGCGGCTGAGATTCTGCTGCACCACGGTCGCCATGCGGAAGGTGAACCCGAAGTCGTCGTCGCCACTCGCCGCGCTGAAGGTAGCGAACAGCTCTCGGCCTGTCGCTGGCAGCTATAGCAGAATATTCACATATCTATGAAGAAGATTAGAGTTCTGAATACTTTGCTATAGTCGAGCAGGTGGACCCGATCCAGAACCCGTACGCGCCGGGAGCGGGCACGCCGCCCCCGCTGATGGCCGGGCGCGACGACTTGCTGAGTGCCTTCCGAGTCGTGATCGGCCGGGCAGTCGCCGGACGCGCCTTCCAGCACCCGGTGCTCTCCGGGCTCCGGGGCGTCGGCAAGACGGTACTGCTACGTCAGTACCGGGCGGTCGCTGCCGACGCCGGATGGGCCGCTGAGATGTTCGAGGTCAGGCCCAACGGCGACTTGCGCGCCCAAGTGGCGGAGGCCCTCAGGCCCATGGTGCGGTCTGTCAACCGGCGCTGGCGCAACAGGCAGCGTGCGCAGCACTTTGGACGGATCGCAGCCAGCTTCTTGCGGGGTGCGGCTGCGACGATCGGTCGAGGCGGCCTGGCGTTGGGCTACGAGCCAGCGCCGGGAATCGCCGACTCGGGCGACTTCGAGACCGACTTGACCGAGTTGTTGGTTGCGCTGGGCGAGGGCGCACGTGAGGAGGGCGTCGGCGCGGCCCTCCTCATCGACGAGCTGCAGGACGCCGACATCGACCACCTGGCCGCGCTGGTCGGTGCTGCGCATCGCATGAACCAGGATGGCTCGCCGGTGGTGATTGGCGGCGCCGGCCTCCCGCCTGTTGGGCGGATCCTGTCGGAGGCTCGCTCCTACTCCGAACGACTCTTCTCTGTCCGCGCCGTCGGCAGGCTGAGCGCCGCGGACAGCTCGCTGGCACTCTCCGAGCCCGCGGCGCGGCTGGCGGTGGCATACGAGCCGGAGGCCCTGCAGCGGCTGATCGAGGAATCCGGAGGCTACCCGTTCTTCATCCAGGCCTACGGCAAGCACGCCTGGGAACGGGCTGACGCGTCGCCCATTGGCCGCGATGACGTCGCCGAGGCCCTGCCGATGGCCTTCGTGGAGCTCAGCGAGTCGTTCTTCAAGCCCCGCTATGACCGGGCGACACCAACCGAGCGTCGATACCTCCATGCGATGGCAGATCTCGGCAACGGCCCGACGCTGTCCAGCGATGTCGCCCGGCAGCTGGGCCACAGCGAGCCCTCACGCGCCTCGCCGCAGCGCGACGGCCTGATAGGCAAGGGCCTGGTCTACGCACCCGAACGCGGCCTCGTCGCCTTCACAGTCCCCAACATGGCCGACTACCTGAGAGCACTCCCGAATCGCGACTAGTCGATTCCGGCAAATGAGTATCGCCGACAACGGCTCGGACCGCGGCGGACGTGCCAGAGGAAGCTGGTGGACCACATCGAGTTCCCCTACGTCTATCTCGACGCCACCTACCTCAATGTGCGCAACAGCGTCGCCCATCGCAGTCATCGCAGATCCCGAAGCGCCGTCGATGCGCCGCCTCATAGCGCGACCACCCGCCGGTCAGCCTCACTTACAGCGTGCTACATTGAATCTATCGGGTTATCATTGCCGCCAACGAATCACAACAAACGCCGGTGCGACAGGCAGGGGCTCGATGGCATCTTCAGATCTCACGCATCGCACGAGAGGGCGAGGACGGACAGCCCCCGGGAATTCGTGCCGGACTAGAGAGCGGCCGGTGAAGCTCGGGGCTGCCGGCAGTCCAGCACTGCGCTCCTTGAACCAGGAGCCGCTGCCATGACTGCTGTTGCCGTTGGGTTCACAAACGGCACGACCTACGAAATTCAGTCCCTACCTCCCCAACTTAGGCCATAATACCCAACAACCGCTGTCCACACGAACCTGCTAGGAGCACCCATGTTTAAGCCCAATAGAGACTCAAGCCGGTTACTTTGCAAGCCGGTTATACTTGTTATCAGTTTGGCAGTCATAGCCAGCGGGTTAGGCGTGACGGCAGTGGCCCACGGCCAGTCCAACCCGAGCGCTACTCCGCCCTATACCACCCGCACGCCCTCCAAACAAGTAAACATCAGTGTGGTGGGTGATGCGCTCACGGTCAATTTGCGGAGGACCAAAATAGGCAATCTCAGTGCCGCAAGACTTGGGGCTTTGGCTTACGCTGGCAGCAGCTCTCATCATGTCCAGGTTGGGGTTTTCGCCGCCAGCGGGACTACGACTACCAAGCTTGCGCTCCACTCGCGCGATGCGGCTGGAAACAACAAACAGACATACCTCGTCTACACCTTCATGAACCGAGCCAGTGAGTGCAAGGTCACCAATTGGCCCACCGGCGTTGTTACTGACGGCAGAATTCATGGCGGTCGTCCGTGGTTTACCCAAACAGTGCGGACAGCCCCAAGTCCCCCTAGAGAGGAATCCCTACCGCTGCAAGGCGGCTGGGTGACATTGAGCAACCACACCGCCCAGCAGGCAACCGGCAAACACCTGTGCGTCGGACTCAGATTTCACCACGAGGGAGACAGCACAGGCGTGAGCGAACTCCGTGCGTTCAGCTATTACATGGATGACGCGACCCCCACCCTGGCCGGGGACATGAGCGGCAACACCCTGACTCTAACCGCAACCGACGAGTCCCAGATTTTCCAATACCGGTACATCAAGAAGAGCTGCGATACGGCCAGTCCGACCGAATCAGCAGGGTGGAGATCCCTGTGGAAATCCCTTAGCTGGATTGACGCCGGCGATGGCGCGACCAGCAAACGACTGGTCAGCAACAAGCAGGTCGAGATAGTCTTCCCGGACGGGGTCAACCAGGTTTTCTGCTTCGACGCTCAGGATATGCAAAAGAATGTCGGCCGACTAGCCTTCCGCGTCGATACCCGGCAGCGGCCGACATCGTTGACTTTGTCGACGAACGCGAGCAACAACACGGTGACCGAGGGCGGCTCGGTGACGGTCACCGCCACGCTGGATCAGCCGGCGATGGCGGCGGTGTCGGTGCCGTTGTCGGCGGCGAACGCGTCCACGGCGGCTTCGGGGGATTACACGCTGCCTGCCGCGTTCGCCATCGCAGTGGGCCAGAGAACCGCGACCGGGACGGTGCAGACGACTGATGACGATGTGGACGAGGACAACGAGAACATCGTGTTGACCACGTCGGTCAGCGGTTTGACGGTGACGGGTGCGACGGTGACGATCGCCGACGACGACACCGCGGGGGTGACGTTGAGCGCGCAGTCGGTGTCGGCGGTCGAGGGGTTCACTGCGCCGTACACGGTGAGGCTGAACACCCGTCCGACCGCGAATGTGACGGTCACGCCCACTAGCGCCACGCCCGCGGCGGCGACGGTGTCGGGTGCGCTGACATTCACCGCGGCGAACTGGAAGTCGCCCCAGCCGGTGACGGTGACCGGTGTGGCGCAGGGCACGTCGGCGATCAGCCACACTGTCGCGAGCAGCGATTCCGATTACAGCGGCGTGTCGGTGGGGTCGGTGACGGCGTCGGTGCTGGAGTCTCAGACGAAGTACTCGGTCACTCCTGCGTTGACGATCCCGGAGTTCCACGCGGCGAGAGCGCTGACGGTGACGCTGGGCCAGGTCGCGCCCGCGGGCGGGATCACGTTGGCTGTGGCCTATGACTTCTCGGGCGGCACCGCGACCCGTGCCGACCTCCGAGAGGCGCCAGCGGAAGTGATCGTTGCTGAGGGCGACACGACGGCGGAGTTGATGCTGGTGACCCGCCACGACGAGGTCGTCGAGGACGACGAGACGTTCACCGTGACCGTCACCGCGGACGCCGCGGCGCAGGCGGCGGGCTGGACGCCGGTCAGCGGGCAGGACACCGCGACGGTCACGATCACAGACGACGACACCGCCGAGGCGAGTGTGGGGTTCTGGTCCGCGGTCGAGCCGCAGCTCAGCGGCATCGCGGCGTCCCGCAACAGCCGCTCCAATGTGTCGGTGGTGTTGAGCAGGCCACCTGCGACGCCTGTCACCGTCGAGGTCGAAGTGGACGCCTCGAGCACCGCGACGGAGTATGTGGACGATCAGAATCCCGGCGATTTCCGCATCGTCGACAAGACGCTCACGTTCACCCCCGGCGGCAGCGGCGGGCGCTACCAGACGCTGTGGGTGGACATTGCCGACAGCGCCGAGACCGCCAACGAGACCATCGTGTTGCGCATCGCGGACCACAGCGGCAACGACCTGGGCCGCCACTACACCCGCTACGCCCCCAACCGCACCTACACCATCACGCTGTGGCCGAGAACCGGCGGACTGTGAAGTGCCCGAGGACGAGCGGGGATGGTCAGTACCGGTGGGCCAAGGCGTACCGATTTGCGAACTCTTGGTGGGAGGTCCAGCTTTGATGAGTCCGGTTTGGCCGCTCGCCCTACTCGCTGTGCGCGTCGCTTTGCCAGCCAGTGCCGAAGATGTATCCGTCGTACTCCGCCACGTACACCCGCAGCGAATCCGACTCCACCCACTCGCCGTCTGAGGCAAGGTGTGTGGCGTCGAGGCCGGCCGCGCCGAACAGGTCCTGGACGTCCCCGCCGATCAACGACGGGTCCGAGTGCCCCACGATCTTGCCGTCAGGTCCGCCGATGAAGGCGAACCAGTGCCCGTCTACCGTCTCGGCAGCGTTGTAGTAGGCGACGGCCGCTTCCAGCCCCGCCAACGCGCTCGCCGGGCTGGCAAAGTAGGCCATGGTTCCCGCCAGGCCCACCTGGCGGTACTGGTCCACCGCCACCGTCACCAGTTGCTTGGTGAACGTGTCGGCGTCGATGTACCAGCCCGAGGCGAACAGCAGCCCGTCACGCTTCGTCACCCAGACGTTCTTGAGCTCCACATCATCGAAGCCGGACCCTATGCCCCCGCTCTGGGGGTTGCGGTATACGTAGGAGACCCACTTGCCCTCCTCGGTGGCCGCAAGCATCTCCGGCCCGAACTCGTAGCCGTTGGCGTCGGTGCCCACCCAGCCCTTCACGTCCAGGCCCCGGCGTTCGGGTTCAGGGTGTGCGATGACCAGGTCGTTGTCGTCGATGATGAAGACGTACCACTGGCCGTCGATGCTCTCTGGGCTGTTGTAGTAGGCGAGGGTGGCGTCCAGGCCCTGGGTCTCATACCGCGCAATGGCGCTGTCCACGACGTACTGCGTGTACTCGGCGGGGGCAGCCTTGGCCGGGATGCCCGCGATGGCGGCCCGCACGATCTCGTTGACCTCCGCCCGTGTCAGCCCTGCCGCGGCAGGAGGCTCCTCGGGCGTGTCGTTGCCCGTCGCATCCACAAAGGCCGAGGACTCGGCGGCCATCTCCGCCCGCACGATCTCGTTGACCTCCGCCCGTGTCAGCCCTGCCGTGGCAGGAGGCTCCTCGGGCGTGTCGTTGCCCGTCGCATCCACAAGGGCCGAGGACTCGGCGGCCAGTTCCGCCCGCACGATCTCCTCCACCTCCGCCCGTGTCAGCCCCGCGTCGTTACCTCCGCAGGCGGCGAACAGCGTGAAAGCGCCAAGCGCCAGCGCCGCCAGCGAAACCGTCCGTCGCAGCGGGCCGGTCACCCCGCAATGCCCATTGGCTACAGGCCCCCGTGCTGGGTTCCGTCATCGCTGCCGTCCGTGACCGTCACGTACGCGCCGAGGGCACCTTCGGGCGAGCGGAACGGGTCGCCCGGGCTCGTGCTGGTGGTGGAAGAGACATGGACCAGCGCCTGGAAGTGCTCGTGGACGCTGTCGTCGTCGGCAACCCCCGTCACCGTCACGGTCTGGCCGACGTTCCAGTTGGACGAGGTGAAGGTCATCGTCGTCGGCGACACCGTGCCGACGCTGACATCGTCTCGGCGTTTCATACAGTGTTTTACCATTCTTCTACTGGTCACACCCGGCCCGCACTCACGCTCGCCGCATATGGCGTACTCGACATCATATCCCGGGTCAGGGAATCTCGCTCAGGTCTAGGTTTGGGTCTGATGCAACGAGATGATGGCCAAGCCGTCGAACCGGAGCCCTGAGCGCAAGCTGCAGGCGTTGAGCACCCGTTGGCTCATGCCCGTCCGTGGGTGGGAGAGGGTCCGCGACTGCTGATGCGCTTCCAGGAGGAGTGCGACCTGCCCGGCGACCTGTGGCTCATCGTGGCTGCCAGCGGCCAGTTGATGCAGTTGCCGCCGGCTGAGTCATTCGTGAAGCGTGTCGAGTGGGACGATGATCTGCCTGTTGCATGGAGGCCCCACGACGACGCGGGCTCACCCGTCCGGTGCCGCCCGGGCCGACGCTTCGGCCGCCCCGCGGTGTGCGGCATCAGCACGTTGGCGATCTTCGAGCATGTTGATGGGGGCGAGTCCGAGGAGGAGATAGCCGACCAGTTCGATCTGACCGTGCAGGATGTCCGCTGGGCGGTGGCGTATGAGACTTCCCGCGCCGCGCCTCTCGCGGCGTGAAACCCGCCACGGTTCGCTACTACTTCGATGCCGACATCCTCGGTCTCGGCAAAGTTGTCGCCGGACTCCGCCCTGACGCGACCTACCCGGGAGATCCGGGCGCTGTTATGCGCAAGCGGAAGCGATCCCCGTGCACAATTGCTGGCACAGATGTCGACGATGTCGATTGGATTCCTCGTGTAGCTGCACCGCGGTCTCAGGCGGCTTGAAGCTGCTCGCCCCGCTGGTGGGCGGGTTCGGCGATCTCGTCCGGCGTGCGGAACAGGCAGAGCGTCGTTGCGGCGCGGCCGACAGCGTCCCGCGTCCGCTCCTCGTAATGGTCGAGGATCTTCAGCGGCCACGACTCGCCGCTCGGCGGCGGAAGCTCCCAGGTCACGATGACGATCCACTCGCCGTCGAAGTCGAAGTCTGGCTCCACCGACAGGTAGCGGACTCGAGCATCGTCTCCCTGCGAGCGGAGCAAGGCGTTGAGTTTCGGCCTGATGGTGCGCGACGTCGTGCTCACCCGAAACGAGGTGGACGAGCTGATGGCCGGCCAGTTCACGTCCAGCGCCGCGCCGACCGGCACGACCAGGCTGAGCGACTGGCTCCAAGACAACTCCGACAACCTCGGCAGACGGTACGTGTCCGAACTGGGGCGCAACTTCCGCCGCATCGAGCAACGCCGCTGGATCAAGCGCCGGCCGGCCCGAGATGAGGCCGGGGGAAAGCCCTCATCTGGCATGGTGCCGCCCCACCGGGGATCGCCCTACCCGTGACCCGTATGGAGTGCCCGGTGGTGGAGGCATGGACGGGCGAGGCCTACGAGCCGAACGCCGCGGCGATGGCCGCCATGCTCGACGCTGGCTCTGGAGCCCACGGCCCGAACGGCTGCGGCCAGCATCGCCGCGGCGCGCTCAGCGACCAGCGTCCGCGCCGCGGCGGCCTCTGCATTCCCATGACGCATATTCGGAAACCAAATGGTCAGGGTGGTATGATGCTGGAGTGTCCATCGACGCAGACCGCGAACTCGAAGCGATCAGATGGCCCGACGGGATCCGATGCCCGGCCTGCGGATCCAGCGACCTAGCCCGCGCGGACCGACGGTATCGGTGCCGCCGATGCCGGACCCCGTTCTGTTGGAGCACCGGCACGGCGCTCCACGCGACGAAGCTGCCCGCCGAGTTGTGGATGCGCGCCGTGAAGGCAACCGACACGACCCATCGAGGCCTCGCCGGGGCCCTCAGCGTCTCGGTCCCGACCGCGAGGCGGATCGCAGCCCTGCTCGACACAGTGCCCGGCATCGACCCCGACGCCCGGCTGAGGGGCCTGCTCGCAGCGCCGCGGCCGCTGCCTAGACGCTCACGCACGAGCCCCACCCCACCGCCGCACCGCTCTGTGGCCAACTCGCCGGTGCCGTTGGGCACCCCGGCACGGCTGGTGGCGCAGTCGCGGGCTCTCACCAACGGCGAACGGCGCGTGATCAACGCTCTGCGCCATCGACCGTTCGGTGCTACCGCCCGGGCCGTCGCCGGTCTCAGCGGCGTGTCGGTGGGTCACACACGGCGGTGCCTGCGCCACCTTGAGAGGCTCGGGGTGGCCCGCGTCGACATCCAGGCACGCTCATGGGGTTACTCACAGCTTCGGCGGCGTTTGTGGCGGCTCGACTACAGCGGCAACTCCCGATGCGCCCAGATGCTCGGGCTGCTGACCCGCTCGCCTGTGCGCGCCGCGGCGACCGACGACGACATGGTGCCCGCAGAGTTCTGGTTCTGCTTCTGGTCAGGCACGCCGGCCGATCAGCTGAGGATCAGCACCGACGGGCTGCTGATCGCGGAGACCCTTGTCGGCGGGCACCACCCGGCGGCGCGGCTGTGGGCGCTCAACACGCTGCCAGCGGAGGTGCTTCGCCGGTGCCGCTCGTTGCGTGGCTGCGACACCGGCAAGAACGCAGCCGCCATAGACGCCGCCCTAGCGAGCAGGCGTGGCTGAGATCGACTCGTACGCAGACGTGCTCGGACCGGCCCAGCGCGCCGCTTGGAGCAGGGCGGCCGAGATCGCTGACCGTGTCGGCGGTGTCCTGATGGGCGGCACCGCCGCCGCGCTGCATCTACGCCACCGCGAGTCCGAGGACCTCGACATCATGACGATGCGCAAGTTCTCTGGGGCAGCCATAGCGAAACGACTCGCCCGAGACTTCAACGCTGTGGAGGTGACACACGCCTGGGAGAACTCCTGCCGGGGCATAGCTGACGGTGTGAACATCGACGTGTTCAAGGCGCTACCGCGCAGCAGCGTAGGCCCGCGCGGTCTGCGCAGAGTGGCGAAGGGTCCGATCGTGTGCGCAATGCCGGTCGGATCGCTGCCGGATCTCCTCGCGACGAAACTCGAGATCATCAGGTTCCGGCCGAAGCTGCGCGACTACATCGACCTGCACGCCATCGACAAGCTCAGCAACTACACCCTCGAGGACGGCCTGGGGTTCTACTGCCACCGGTTCGGCCATGACACACTCCCGGCGGACTTCGCAGAGACCATTCGTCTGCTCTCCGACGCCGGCACCCTCCCATCGGACCCCCACTTCGAGCACATGCGGGCAACAGTCCTGGCCCATCTACGTAGCCGCGCCGGCGAACTCGGACAGTTCGCAGCACAACAGCACAGCCTTCATTGGGATCCGACACCGCCGGCCCCGTCGCGGCGCACCATACGGCCAATCGAGTCGATGAGACTCAGCTCAGCAACTCAGCCATCCAGACTCGTGGTGTGCGGACAACGGCTCGGACCGCGGCGGACGTGTCAGAGGAAGCTGGCCACCAGACCATGCCCCGACCATCCCGACAGTCCGGGCAGCCTCACGATCAAACGACGCCGCTGACCACAACCTGAGCCGACCATCAACGTCCGGCGTGCGCCGGTGCCGGCCATGGCTTAGTGCCAACATCGTCCGCCGTCAGTTGCCAGTTTCGTCTGGGGCTGAGACGATCAACACAGTCCAGGCGCAGATGGATCGGGGCGACCTGCCGGAAGGCGATCGAGGCCACGGTGGACACGGGCGCCTTCTACAGCGTGGTCCCGGCGCGCCTGCTGCACGACATCGGTGTCGAGCGTTCCTTCAGGCGCCGGGTGCGCCTGGCCGACGGGAGGGTCGTGGATGCCGACATCGGCGAGGCGCGGATGACCGTCGACGGCGAGAGCGTGACGACGCCGCTGGTGGTCTTCGGCGAGGACGACGCTCCGTCCCTGCTCGGGGCCTACACCCTCGAGGGCCTCGCCCTGGCAGTCGACCCGTCGACCGGCGCCTGGTCCCCCGCGGCCTCCTCCCGTGGTGAGGCACACACGAGGGCTCGGTTCCTGCCGGCCCCGCCCTGCAAGCGTGCCGTAGGTCCGAGGCCCCGGCGATTGATGGCAGCCGGCTTACCCGGAGGCGGTCGCTCGTGCGGCGTTCGTCGGGCATTATGGGAGCGTGGATGTGAAGACGCTGAACCGTCCGGTGTACTCCCTCGCTGACGCTGCGGAGATACTGCGAATGAGCCCCAGCACGCTCGCGTGGTGGCTCGACGGCGGCGAGCGTGGGCGGCGCGTCTATCCGCCGGTGATCCGCGTTGAGCCGACAGGCGAACGCAGCCTTACGTGGGCCGAGTTCGTCGAGGCCGGTCTGCTGCGCCAGTATCGCCGAGAACTTGGCGTGCGGCTTCACGAGATCAGGAGGTTCGTTGCCGCTCTCAGAGATGAGTTGGGTGTTGAGCACCCGTTGGCTCATGCCCGTCCGTGGGTGGGAGAGGGCCCGCGACTGCTGATGCGCTTCCAGGAGGAGTGCGACCTGCCTGGCGACCTGTGGCTCATCGTGGCTGCCAGCGGCCAGTTGATGCAGTTGCCGCCGGCTGAGTCATTCGTGAAGCGTGTCGAGTGGGACGATGATCTGCCTGTCGCATGGAGGCCCCACGACGACGCGGGCTCACCCGTCCGGTGCCGCCCGGGCCGACGCTTCGGCCGCCCCGCGGTGTGCGGCATCAGCACGTCGGCGATCTTCGAGCATGTTGATGGGGGCGAGTCCGAGGAGGAGATAGCCGACCAGTTCGATCTGACCGTGCAGAATGTCCGCTGGGCGGTGGCGTATGAGACTTCCCGCGCCGCGCCTCTCGCGGCGTGAGACCCGCCACGGTTCGCTACTACTTCGATGCCGACATCCTCGGTCTCGGCAAAGTTGTCGCCGGACTCCGCCCTGACGCGACCTACCGGGGGATCCGGGCGCTGTTATGCGCAAGCGGAAGCGATCCCCGTGCGCAATTGCTGGCACAGATGTCGACGATGTCGATTGGATTCCTCGTGTAGCTGCACCGCGGTCTCAGGCGGCTTGAAGCCGCTCGATGCGGTGTGCGTTGCGTGGATGAAGGTGCCGCCCCAGGTGGCGTGGGACCTCGCCAGGTTGCTGTCGGACCATGTCGCGGATTACGAGAGCGAATATGGTAGCTTCACTCCAAAGCCACCTGATGAGCAGGAGCTATCATGACGTTTGTCCACATCGTCGGTTCGAATCGTTTCGTTTACGAGTGGAATCGCTCCCTCGAGCCGTTTCGTCCCACCGCGGCGGACCGGGAGAAGTTGCGCCAACTCGCCGACGGCTACGACGAGGCCGAGCACGAACGCATTCAGCGGCTCGCGTTTCCCCGCTCTACCGCCTGAGCACACCTAGTCGCTTGCGCAAGCAACTACCGAATCCGGCGTTTCGCACTCGTTTCAGGTCCAGATCCCCGTCATCGTCGCCACTCGCCGCGCTCAGCAGCGAACGGCGACGGGTGTCAGCCTGCGCATGTACATCTGATCGACGTACAATTGGGCGCATGGGAACCAAGACCGAGCGGTGGTCGATACGAGTGACCCCGGCTGAGGACGCCATCGTGCGCCGGGTGCTGGCCGATGTGGGGATGTCCTTGAACGACTACGTGGTCAGCCGCGCCGTCGCCGCCGCGGTGGACGACTTGGCGGATCGCCGCGTCTTCGCGCTGCCCGCGGGGGCCTGGGACGAGCTCCAGGAGATCCTCGACCGGCCGCCGGCGCCCAAACCGAGGATCGCCGCGCTGCTGGCTGAGCCGTCGGTGCTGGATGCCGAGTGAGCGGCTTCCGGGGGCCGGAACTGCTTGACGCAGCCCACGATGTCGCAGGCTTCGATTGCGGAGACGAGGCTCTCAACGAGTGGCTGCGCCGGAGGGCGCCGCGGAACCAGCGGGAGGGCTCCAGCCGCACGTGGGTCGTTGCGCACGGAGCGGACGTGGTGGCGTTCTATGCGTCGAGCACCGCGGTCGTGGCCCGCACTGAGGCGACCCGGCGAGCGGCCCGCAACCAGCCCGACCCGCTGCCTGCGATGCTGCTGGGCCGCCTGGCCGTGGACCGCGCCCACCAGGGCAGGGGGCTGGCCGCGGCCATGCTCAAGCATTTTCTGCACAAGGCGCTCGAGGTTGCCGCTCTCACGGGTGTGCGCCTGGTGCTGGTCCACGCCAAGGATGCGCAGGCAGCCGGCTTCTACCGCCGCTTCGGGTTCGAACCATCTCCGATCGACGACCTGACGCTCATGCTCCTCACAAAGGACATCGAACCCTGACTACTGTGGAGGAGGTATCTGGAATGGTAACAAGCGGGCCACTGTCCGAGGTGTGGGCCGGACGACCGTCACGTGGGCTTGATGGACGTGTGCAAGCGGCGTCCAAGGCGTATGAGTAGAGCGGTTGCCGTGGCCAGGGATGCCACGGTTAGGACCTGTGATCCGCAGCCGGTGGATGCGGCGGAGGCTTGCCGCCGGCTCGCGTTGCCCGCCGATGTGCGGCCGGATCGGCGACCTCGCGGGTGATGGCGGTCATCCGGAGCATCGGCCTGCTCGATCGCTTCCTCTAGTCGCTCTCTGGCGTCCCAGGCCTTGTCTCGGAGTCGTTGGAGGGTGCTGTTCAGGTATGTGTACTCGGAGGCGTCAGTGAGGGCCATCACCTCGACGTTCTCGTTCAGCCCGGCCATAGTGAGGTTGGCCGACCCGACCAGGAACGCCTGCGGAGTTCCGGTGTGGTCGCAGGCGGCCCAGACCTTGAGGTGAGCCTCGGAGCGCCCCTGGCTGGAGCGTCCGGTACGGTACCAGTTGAGAACGGTCACATCGCGGCGTTGCACGAAACTGAGCGCGGCGCGGCGGTCGGCGTCGGTGGCCTTGGCGAAGTTGCGGCTCTTCAGGTCACCGATGAGCAGAGTCACCGGCCGGTCGTGTGAGCGTTGGGCGAGCCACACGATCCCGGCCACGCTCGCCGACCCCACGCACACCACCAGCGGCCCGGTCGGATGCGCGCCCAGGAACCGCTCGATCCGATCCGCCGTACTGCTGCCCAGAGCCATGAGCCGAGGAATCTACACCTCAGTCATATCGTCTGCTGCGACTGCCAGTCACTGCGTTGCTGCATCCATCCGCATCTTGTAGCGTTGAAAACCATTGGAATAATAAGGAATGGACGATGCGGTACTGTCGATTGAGCGCCGGTTGGGTACGGTCGTGCGGCGCCTACTGGCGAGCGAGTGTGATCCAACAGGTGTCTCAATCCGAGGAGCGGTGGAATGTTCACATCTACTGCGCGCTGAGGACGCCGCCCTACTTCGGGGGATACGACCGCGCCTATCTCCTGCACGCGGGCGGCGAGCCCTACAGCGCGCCGCTGGCGGCGAGCATCCACCGCGCCGAGCGCTGGTACTGGCAGGCGGCGCTCGGGCGGGGTCTCGGCTACGGGCCTGAGAATCCACAGTCGGATTTCGAACTTGCCAATGGCATACCCGCCATCGACGATCCGCTGCTCCGGTCCGGCGGCTTGGCCATCGCGGGTGTGAGTCAGTACCCGGATCAGCCCGACAGACGCGAGTTCCATGCGACGCTTCCGGTGGAGTGCAGCGGCCAGCGGCGGGCGGCGAGCGTCGTCAGAGACGACGAGACCGGCGAATGGGGAGTCTGGCTATCGAGCGGCACGCCGGGATGGCTCGAAGCGGGCGGTTCGCCCTATCGGGCACCGGCGACGGTGTGTGTGCATCGGGCGGAGCGCTGGTACTGGCAGCTCGTCTGCGGAGAACCGCTGCGCCACGGCGACGACTACCCGCAACACTGGTGGGAGCAGCGAAACCAGATCCCCGACCTCGACGACCCGGCACGACTGCCCCAGCTCGCCTAGGCGCTGATCCGATGGCTCGACCAGGTGTACGCGAACCTTGTGGACGTCTGGCACACCGCTCTGGAGTTCACTGTGGAGTTCGCGGTCTCGCTTCCGGCAGGATCTGGTATGGCCGATGCGGTGTGCGTTGCGTGGATGAAGGTGCCGCCCCAGGTGGCATGGGACCTCGCCAGGTTGCTGTCGGACCATGTCGCGGATTACGAGAGCGAATATGGTAGCTTCACTCCAAAGTCACCTGATGAGCAGGAACTATCATGACGTTTGTCCACATCGTCGGTTCGAATCGTTTCGTTTACGAGTGGAATCGCTCCCTCGAGCCGTTTCGTCCCACCGCGGCGGACCGGGAGAAGTTGCGCCAACTCGCCGACGGCTACGA
>Ga0209754_1000264_pt1 | contig 79086 bp, 64 predicted proteins | sample MesohylBB_FD_187295 | JGI IMG/M metagenome (GOLD analysis project Ga0209754, IMG submission 187295) | Host-associated microbial community of the marine sponge Aplysina aerophoba from Gulf of Piran - sponge mesohyl, lysed by bead beating... | ecosystem: Host-associated > Porifera > Sponge >...
CGGCAAAAGGAACCCCGCACGCGCCGGACCCGGTCAGGGCTCCGGACGGACGGCGCGCGCCTCGCGGACCAGCGCAACGAGAGCCTTGCGGGCGCTGTCCGGGCTTGCGACCGGGGCCTCGAATCCGAGCCGCGCAATCTCGCCGCCGTTGCGCAGGTCGATACCCCACGGATCGATCCCGGTCATTCGCCACGCGCCGTCGGAGCGGCCGAGCAGAGCGACGGCGTACAACGCCACGGCATCCGCGTGATCGTCGTTCATATGGCCGACGATATCGCCTTCCGCATCCCGCAGCGGCTGCGCCTCCGCCAAGCCCGGCGGCCAGGCCGCGCCGTCGAAGGAAGAGATGCGGCCGAACCCGCCGACCAGATGCACGGCGGAAACCGTCATGCGAAAGAAATCGAAATCGGCGAAATCGGCGTATTGGGCCGCTGCCGGGTGACGAGCCAGGAAGCGCATCCGGTCGGCCGGATCTTCCGACTTTTCGACGACGCCCCGAACGGTCACGCGGTCGCCGGCCAACGGATCGTCCGGCGCCTCGACGTTGCGTCCTTCGCCGCTCATCAGTAGCGCTGCGGCCGAATTCGCCGCCAGGTTCCTGCGGTGCTGCGCAAGACCGGACAGCAGGAGTATGGGCGAAAGATCCTGGCGCAAAGCGACGGTCACGAAAGAGGCGTGCGGCGGTCCCCTTTCCGGATCGAGGGTCGCCAGGCTGGCCACGGCACTGGAGCGCGCCAGTTCCCGGGCGAAGCCGAGGTCGCCGGCGCCGTTCATCGCTGCCGGCCCGGTGGGCCGTTCTGCGGAACGGACTGTTCGATGATCGCGGCGGCTTCGTTCGGCGACAGGATGCGCGCCTGCACGGTTATCGCACCGGCCCGCTCGAAGGTCAGGGTAATGGGAACGCTGCGGCCGACCCTCAGGATACCGCGCAATCCGACCAGTCTGAGATGCAGCGTCGCCGCCGTCAATACGGTCTCCCGTCCGGCCGGTGCGGGAATGGCGTCGACCCGCCCGGTCTCCCAGACTTCCCCTCCGGGCACCGGGCCGCGCAGCTCGACGCGCTTGGCGATCGGGGTCGACGCATCGATGAGAGCGTCGTCATCCTCGCCGGCATTGCCGATCCGCAGATAGGCCGCGCCGTCGCGGCTCGCCGACTGGTGCGCCGAGATCGCACCCACCGTCAGGTCGCCCAGGCGGTAGGCTGGCGGTTGTTCGGTTTCGTCCTGCGATGTCCCGACCTGTTGCGCCTGCGCTGGCGACAGCACGGTTGCCGGGCCCGCCAGGCCCGCCGCGACGATGGCCGCGCCGAGTGCGAGAGGCGCAAGCGCAGCAAACCGGCTCATGGCAACGGAATCCCGGCAGCGGCCGCTGCACCGGCGCCCCGTGCAGACAACGACACGCCTGTTTCTCGGTAAAGGTTGTCCACTCGCCAACTCCGGCCGCCGACGGCCAAATCATCCGCGCGAACACCCGGACCGCCGGCGCGTCTGCGCCTCGAAACCGTAGGGCGCAGCCGCGCCTGCCGTCAATCGCCGGCCGCCTCCGCGGACGATTTCACCGGCCTGCCGGGGAGTGCTAGGATACGCTGGCCGGCCGGCCGGTTCCCGGCGCCGCAATATCGCCCGACTTCGGTGTACCATTGCCCGTTGGCCCGGTCGCGGCAGATTGCGGTGACGGCAGCCGAACATCGCCTGTAACCGGGCTCGGTCCGGACCGGGCACAATGGATCAGCCGAGCGGAACGCCGATGAAGAACACGATCGCCCTGGTCGACGACGACCGCAATATCCTGACCTCGGTTTCGATCGCGCTGGAGGCCGAAGGATTCGACGTGCGGACCTACAAGGACGGCGCCGAAGCGCTCGCCGGCATTGCCGCCCGCCCGCCCGACCTCGCCATTCTGGATATCAAGATGCCGCGCATGGACGGCATGGAACTGCTGAACCGCATCCGCAGCCAGTCGCGGCTGCCGGTCATATTCCTGACCTCGAAAGACGACGAGATCGACGAGGTGCTCGGCCTGCGCATGGGCGCGGACGACTATATCACCAAGCCGTTCTCCCAGCGGCTGCTGATCGAGCGTATCCGCGCCGTTCTGCGCCGCGCGGAAGCCGAGGCGGCCGGGCCGGCGGCGGACACGGTTATTGCCCGCGGCGCGCTGGTGATGGACCCGGACCGCCACCGCTGCACCTGGCACGACGCGCCGGTCCAGTTGACCGTTACCGAATTCCTGATCCTCCAGTCGCTGGCCCAGCGCCCCGGCCACGTCAAGAGCCGCGATCAGCTTATGGACGCCGCCTATGGCGAAAACATCTATGTCGACGATCGCACCATCGACAGCCACATCAAGCGGCTGCGCAAGAAGTTCAAGACCGTTGACGACGGCTTCGACAAGATCGAAACCCTGTACGGGATCGGCTATCGTTACGCCGAAAGCTGACGGCGGCGCCCGCGGAGCCGGCCTCCCGGCAAGCGCTGCGGAAGAGCGCGTGTCGGTTGGCAGATCGAAGAGTCCGGGCGCCGGCCAGGGCCTGCGCCGCGGCAGGATGCAATGCCGGACGATGTTCGCCTGAGTTCGACGGAGGTATCCGGAGCGGGTCAGCCGCCCCCGCGCCGGCCTGTCGACGGCGCGGAACGCGACTCCCTGCGCTACAGGCTCGGTATGCGGGACGGCCGGCGCTTTTCACGGCTGACCCTGCGCATCCTGGCGATCGGCATCTTTCCATTGGCCACCATCTTCGGTGGGTTGATGTATCTGGGCGTCTACGAGCGCAGCCTGATCGACGGCCGGCTTCTTGCGCTCGGCACTGAAGCGCGCATGATTGCCGGCGCGCTGGGCGAAACCGCCGTCCCGCCCGGCGATCCGGCGACAACCGAAATCGAGATCGAGACCGCCCGCAAGGTACTGCGCCGGCTGGTCCGGCCGACCCGGGTGCGCGCCCGGCTGTTCGCCCGCAACGGCGTACTGATCGCCGACAGCCGGGCGCTGCTGCGGCCCGGCGGCGCGATCCGGCAGGAGGCGCTGCCGCCGCCCGAGGGGTCGAGCCGGGTTCTGCGTTCGCTTAACGAGGTTTACGACTGGTTTTTCTTCCTGCTCTCCCAGGGGCGCGACCGGGCCGCCGTCTACCGGGAAAAGCCCTATGAGAGCGCGGCGGATTACGAAGAAGTGAGGCTGGCGCTCGGCGGCGACGAGGGCAGCATGGTGCGCGTGTCGGATCGCCGGCGCCTGATCCTGTCCTTCGCCATCCCGGTCCAGCACTACAAGAACGTCTACGGCGGCTTGATGCTGTCCATCTCCAGCGCCGAGATCGACCGGTCGGTCCGGGAGGTGCGCCAGGATATCGTCCTGGTCTTCGGCATCGTCTTCATCCTGTCGCTGCTGCTTTCGCTTTACCTGGCCCGCGCCATTTCGCGTCCGATCAACCGCCTCGCCGCCGCGGCCGACCGGATGCGCCGGCTGCGCACCCGGTCGGTGGCAATTCCGACCTTTCCCGACCGCCGGGACGAGATCGGCGATCTATCGGCCGCGCTGAACGACCTGACCACCGAACTGTTCGACCGCATGGACGCCATCGAACGCTTCGCCGCCGATGTGTCGCACGAATTGAAGAACCCGCTGTCGTCGCTGCGCAGCGCGGTGGAAACGGCGGCGCGGATCGACGATGCGGAAAAGCAGAAGCGGTTGATGGCCGTGATCGAGCAGGACGTGGACCGGCTCGACCGGCTGATCACCGACATCGCCAACGCTTCGCGCCTGGATGCGGAACTGGCCCGCCTCGCGCCCGAACCGGTCGACCTCCGGCACCTGCTGCAGACACTGGCGGAGGTGTACCGGACCACGGCGAAAGACGGGGCGCCGGAAATCCGCCTCGATCTGCCGGAACGCGGCAGCCTGATCGCCCAGGCGGTCGAGGACCGGCTGGTTCAGGTGCTCCAGAACCTCATCGCCAACGCGGTTTCCTTTACGCCGCCGCAAGGGGCAATCCGGATCGCCGCGCGCGCCGAAAAAAACACCGTGACCGTCACTGTCGAGGACGACGGCCCCGGCATCGCCCCCGGCAAGGAGGAAGACATTTTCAAGCGCTTCTATTCCGAGCGGCCCGCCGACGAAGCCTTCGGCCAGCACTCGGGCCTCGGCCTCAGCATCAGCAGGCAGATCGTCGAGGCTCTCGGCGGCGCCTTGCGGGCCGAGAATATCCGCATGCCGGACGGATCGGTGCGCGGGGCGCGCTTCGTCATTTCCCTGCCGCGGCTGTTCCGCACCGCGGGCCGTCCTCCCGGCGAGGGCGGAACGGGCAGCACCGCCTGACGCGCCGCTATTGCCAGGGCAGGATGGCCGGGTCCAGCGCCACCGCCACGATCGCCGGCAGGGCGGCAAAGGCCAGCAGGGTCGAGCCGAAGACGACTCCGGCGACCGCCTCCGGATTGCGCTCGTAGTAGGACGCCCACAGATAGTTGAACACCGCCGCGGGCATGGCGCACTGGATCAGCAGCACGCCGCGCGCCAGGTCCGGCAGGCCGAGCGCCGCGCCCAGGCCCAGCCCGATGACGACCCCGATCAGGATCCGCATGACGGCATAGAACAGGCTCTTGCCCAGGCTCACGGTGTGCAGGCTGGCCAGCGACACGCCCATTGCGATCAGCATGAGCGGGATGGCGAAACCGCCGAGCAGTTCGAAGGCGTTGGCCAACGCCCTGGGCATCGGCCAGTCGAGGAAATTGAGCGCCAGCGCCAGCCCGGTCGCCCAGATGACCGGAGACGCAACCGCTGTCTTGAGGGAAAACCGGCCGGCGACGATGAACTGGCCGACGGTGAACTGGCCGACCGCGCCGACCGCAAAATACGCGATGGCGAGGGCCAGTCCGGCGTCGCCGAAGGCGAACAGGCACAGCGGCAAACCCAGATTGCCGGCATTGGCGAATCCGAGCGGCGGGCCGTAGGTGCGGAAATCGTCTCCGGCCAGGCCGGTGATCGCATAGGCGATAACGAAGAAAACGAAGATGGAAAGCACCGCCGCGCCGGCCATCGCCAGGAAGGCGTCCGCTTCCAGGCGCAGCCCGGTCAACGTCGCCACGATCAGGCAGGGCGTGCCGATATTGGTCACCAAGCGGGTAACCATCCGGGTGTCGAACGGCCGGCCGGAACGCGCCCAGCCGTAGCCGAGCCCGGCGCAGATCAGCACCGGCAGGATGATTTCGATAAGACGCAGCAGCATGGCCGCCTGTTACGCGAGGACGGCGAACCGGTAAAGGGCGGCAACCTGCCCCTTTGCGGCCCGAGGCACACCATGCGAGCGTTTCCGGCATGAGAAGACATCCGGTACCCGAGAATGGCGTTGCGCCGGCCTGCCCGAAACCGTCCTGAGGCTGCCGCCGGGTCGGGCGGCTCAGGCCGCACGGCGGCGGAGGTCTCGCTGCACGCCACCTGCGTCGCCATCGACGGCCGCGGCATCGTGCTGACCGGCGAAAGCGGCGCCGGCAAATCCGCGCTGGGGCTCCAGCTTGTCGACGGCGGCGCCATGCTGATATCGGATGACCTCACGGCGCTGTTCCGCGAAGGGCCGCGGCTGATCGCACGGGCGCCGTTGCAGGGCGCCGGGATGATCGAGGCGCACGGCAACGGGATCATGCGGCTCGCCTTCGTCGACCAGGCGCCGGTCGCCTTCTTCGTCGAAGTCGGCGCGGCTGCGGGCGAACGATTGCCGGAGCCGGCCTTTCGGACGGAACTCGGGGTCTCGGTGCCGCTGTTACGCGCCGACCCGCGGAATCCGGCCTCGGCCGCGCTGATCCGGCTTGCTGTCGCCCACGGCCCGCCGCATATTCCCGACAGCATCTAGGCACCCGCCCGGTTGCGGCAGGAAGGGGCCGGCAGATTGCATCGCTTCGGTCCATGACACAGCCTCGCGACAGTCAGGGACAGGCGACCGCCGACAGTTCGCCCGGGCCGCGCCTGCTGACGCTGGTCACCGGCCTGTCCGGCGCCGGAAAATCGACCGCGCTGGCGGCGCTCGAAGACATCGGATTCACTGTCGTCGACAATCTGCCGCTCGCGATGCTCGACGGGTTCGTCGGTCTCGGCGGCGGGGGCGGCAGCCGGGGCGACCGGCCGGTCGCGCTCGGCATCGACGTGCGGGCGCGGGATTTCGACATGGCCGCCATGGAAGCCGCGGTACGCCGCATCCTGGCGCGCAGCGATATCGATGCCCGGCTGATCTTCCTCGACTGCGACGACGAAATTCTGGTTCAGCGCTATTCCGAAACCCGCCGCCGCCATCCGCTGGCGCGCGAACGGCCGGTGCTGGACGGGGTGCTGCTGGAGCGGCAGACGATCGCACCGCTGCGCCGGCTGGCCGATCCGGTGATCGACACGTCCGACGAAACCGTCCACACGCTGCGCCGGCGGGTGCAGGATCATTTCGCGGACAACGGCCGACGGCAGCTTTCGGTATTCGTCGAGAGTTTCGGATTCGGCCATGGCTTGCCGCGCCACGCCGACCTGGTCTTCGACGTCCGTTTCCTGCGCAATCCCCACTATGTCGAGAGCCTGCGCCCGACGACCGGGCTGGACGCGCAAACCGGCGACTACATTGCCGGCGATCCGGATTTCCAGCCCTTTTTCGAACGGCTGACCGGCATGCTCGACCTTTTGTTGCCGCGCTATCGGGCCGAGGGCAAAAGCTATCTCACCATCGCCATAGGCTGCACCGGCGGCCGCCACCGTTCGGTCTATGTGGCGCAGCGGACGGCGGCCTGGCTGTCTGGCCGGGACTGGCCCCATACCCTGCGCCATCGGGACATGGGACGCGACAGCCGAGAGGATTTTCCGGCCGGGCCGGCGTGACGGTTCGCTTCCACCGCGACGGGACTTGCACTAGTCTCTGCCGGTTGAAAAAACCGAAGGAGCGCCCATGATCGGGTTGGTTCTGGTGACCCACGGCCGGCTGGCGGAAGAGTTTCTCGCCGCCCTGGAACATATCGTCGGCCCACAGGAACAGACGGCCGCCGTCTGCATCGGCCCGGACGACGATATGGAGCAGCGCCGCAGCGATATCCTCAAGGAGGTCGAGGCGGTCGATTCCGGCGACGGCGTTGCGGTGCTGACCGACATGTTCGGCGGAACGCCTTCGAACCTCGCCATTTCGATCATGGAGCCGGCGAAGGTGGAGGTGCTGGCCGGCATCAACCTGCCGATGCTGATCAAGCTGGCGGCGGCGCGCAACGAGGGCGATCTGAAGGGCTCCGTGACGGCCGCCCAGGAAGCCGGCCGCAAGTATATCAATATCGCGTCGGCCCTGTTGAGCGACAAGGACTGAGCGCGGTCCGGCAGCACAAATGCCTCTCCGGACCGCGCGGATTGTCAATCGCAAGGGGCTGCACGCGCGCGCCGCCGCCGCCTTCGCCAAGACGGCGGCGCGCTTTGCCTGCGACGTCCGGGTCTCGCGCAGCGGGACGACCGTTTCCGGCCAGTCCATCATGGGGCTGATGATGCTGGCGGCGGCGCAGGGCACGACGATCGACATCCACGCCGAAGGGCCGGACGCCGGCGGCGCGCTCGTTGCCCTGGAAACGCTGATCGCCGGCGGCTTCGGCGAGGGGCCGGAATAGAGCCTGATCTCTCAATAGGTTGTCCATCCGGGACTGATATTGTTCGCTTAATACCGCTGGTGACGAATGAAACATGGGTCAATTTCGGGTTTGAATTAGGCGGCCTGCCTAGCCCAAGCACCCAGAAATCCGGTTACGGTCGGGCTCTATTCCATGATCTTTATGTCGCGAATAACATTAGTTGCAACTTCGCCATTGTTAGGTATCGACGCGGCTAGATGTAAGAAATATCTCTATAATCCACCAAACGAGGAACCCGCCACCTGTCAGCCAAAAAATGAGACCCAAACCTACTCTACCCAGCAAAAAAAGTTGAATTGGAAAGATAATAGCGAGGGCTATCATGTTTCCCTTTGAACGCTTTCTTTGGTTAAATTCAGATTCGAAAGTAAGACGCTGAGTTTCGTCTATATTCTTTAACGCATTCTGAACGATTGGCGGATGGACATAACTCATAACGCCGCTCCCTGCTATTGCGATTTTATGGAGTACTTAATGTGGAGAACTTTTGGTTTTTGCGTTGCTGTACGCATCACCTTAAACGTATATCCTCGGATGTAATCCCTTTCCACGCCTAAGAAAGGGCCGTCTTTCCCCCGATAAAGGCGGAGAATTATTTCGCCTGATGCGCAAGTAGTAACGCCTTCAATTATCAGAATGGTTGGCAATGGGGAATTCCATGTCCATTCCTCGATTTTGCATTCTGCGCTGTGCGCAACACTTGGAACTAGCGTGGCGGCTATTGCCAAGTATTTCAATTTTCGCATAAGACTCGCCCAACATTGCATTAGCCTAGCGGCTGCAACCTACCTTTGCGCGTCTAGCCGTCAAGCAAAAATGCAAATTTTCGCCCCGCACTCCGTTTGAGCAATATCTCGATACTCCGTTGATGTCTGAGGCTTTGGGTTCTTCCCGGCCGGGGACGAACGCGGGGGCGCGAAACTCCAGCTTTGACTCTTGTAGGGCAAAATGTAGTGGTTTACGGTAAATATTTACCACATTTGGAATACCGTCATGGGCCTCTCGACCCGAAAATTCGCCGAATGGAGCGAATCGACCGTGTGCCTCCCGGCGAGCGTCACAGCCGCGCCGGGACGTGCCCGGATCGGGCCATGCCAGCGCGGAATCGCTCAGGTGATTTCCGATCCTGGCATTGAGCGGGGACTGCCGCCGCGCTCGACGCCCTCGAAATTTTGGTGGCCGGCGGCTTCGGCGAGGGGCCGGGCTAGCGCCGGTCCGCTTCCCTATTCGGCCGACATGCTCTAGCCTTGTCCGCACGATCCATAGACTTTGACGTTCGGGGAAGCGGAACATGGCAACCGACACGGACACCGCCCCAGAATCCGGCCTGGAATCCGGCGGCAATGCAGGCGCAGCCGACAAGCCCTGGCTGAAAACCTACCCGGAAGGGATCGACTGGCGGGCACAGCTCGAAGTTACGCCGCTATGGGAGAATCTCGACGGCGCCGTCGCCCGGTACCCCAACCATAACCTGCTCGATTTCCTCGACCGCAAGTTCACCTACAGCCAGATCGGCGACCTGGCGAATCGCGCGGCCAAGGGCTTTCAGGATCTTGGCGTCGGCAAGGGTGTGAATGTCGGCCTGTTCCTGCCCAACTGCCCGCAATTCGTGATCTGCTACTACGGCATCCTGAAGGCGGGCGGCACGGTGGTGAACTATTCGCCGCTCTATTCGGAGCCGGAGCTGGAATACCAGATCGAGGATTCGCACACCGACATCATGGTCACCCTGAATGTCGAGGCGCTCTATCCCAAGATGGCCAGCCTGCTGCCGAAGACCCGGCTGAAAAAGCTGGTGATCGGCAAGATCGCCGAGGTGCTGCCCTTCCCGAAGAGCCTGCTCTATCCGCTGGTCAAGCGGAAGGAAATTTCGAAAGTTCCGAACGACGAGCGGCATGTCCGCTTCGCCGACCTGACGGCGAACGGCGGCGACTATGCGCCGGCCGAAATCGATCCGCAGGAAGATGTTGCCGTGCTGCAATATACCGGCGGCACGACCGGCGTCTCCAAGGGAGCCATGCTGACCCACGCCAACCTGATGGCGAACGTCCAGCAGGCCTATCTGTGGAACACTGCGATGGAGGAAGGCAGCGATGTGTTCATGGCCGTGCTGCCCTTCTTCCACGTTTTCGCCATGACCTCGGTCATGAACCTCTCGATCCGCTCGGGGGCGGAGATGATCGTCCATCCGCGCTTCGTGCTCGACGACGTCATGCGCGACATCGACAAGAAGAAGCCGACCGGCTTTCAGGGCGTGCCGACCATGTACAACGCCATGTCGAACCATCCCAAGATCGCGGACTTCGATCTCCGGTCGATCAAGGCGTGCATCTCGGGCGGCGCGCCGTTGCCGGTCGAGGTCAAGGCCCAGTTCGAAGAGCTCGCCGGCTGTACGGTGATGGAAGGCTACGGCCTCACCGAATCCTCGCCGAGCGCGGCCTGCAACCCGTTGCAGGGCATCAACAAGGCCGGCTCCATCGGCATGCCGCTGCCCAACACGGAACTCGTCATCACCGACCGGGAGGACCCGCACAAGATTCTCGGCATCGGCGAGGACGGCGAGATCTGCATCGTGGGCCCGCAGGTGATGAAAGGCTACTGGAACCGGCCCGAGGCCACGGCCGACACCATCGTCGAGGGCCGGCTGCGCACCGGCGATGTCGGCTATATGGACGAGGACGGCTACACCTTCATCATCGACCGGATGAAGGATCTGATCCTGTGCGGCGGCTTCAACGTCTATCCGCGCCATGTCGAGGAAGCGGTCTACCAGCACCCCTCGGTCGAGGAGGTCACCGTTATCGGCATCCCGGACGACTATCGCGGCGAGAGCCCCAAGGCCTTCGTCAAGCTGAAGGAGGGCGCCGAGCCTGTCGACGAAGCCGGCATGATCGAGTTCCTCAGGGAACGGCTCGGCAAGCACGAGATACCGGCCGCGGTCGAGTTCCGCACCGAACTGCCGAAAACCCTGATCGGCAAGCTGTCCAAAAAGGAACTGGTGCAGGAAGAGCGGGAGAAATACGAGGCGCGAAAAAAGGCCGGGTGAGGCGGCACATTGGGAACGTCGGAAGCGCCGCGCCAATTTCGTGCATCCGCGAGAAGCGTACTATGGACAATCGCGGTTAGTGACGGTACTTTGCGTGCATGATGGAACATATACGGCACATTGCCGGAAACCGACGAGGGCGCATGCCAAATGGCTGAGCGGAAAGCGGCTCTTCATCGTGCTCCGGAACGGCCCCGGCTGAAAGACCTGCTGGCCAGCGCCCGTTCGATCGAGATGACAGACGAGCAGCTGCGCGAGCAACGTGCGAGCTTCGTTTACGGCAATGCGCCGAAGGGATCCGAGATAACGAAAGAATCCGCGAAAAAATCCGTCAATCGGATTCGCATCCGTTAGATTATTCGAAAACCATAAAGGATTATTGCTGGGATTTCGGCGCAATGTTTATCCTAGAAGAAGAAGATCGGAATCTCTTTAATCGTGTTCAGGAACAAAACTTGAATAGACAATACGATCTTTTGACAAACTGCATTGAAATAGGCCTGATGAAAGGCCCTGCATCGTTCGACAAGTATCTTCTTTGGGCGTTAAATCATGTGGCAGTGGCCAACATTTCCCAGTTCGGCGGCCGTTTCCGGCGCGAGCCGATCTATGTCGGCGATCATAAGCCCCCGCATTTCAACGATGTATCCGACTGGATGGATCGGTTCGTTTCGACGGTACAGGAAAACTGGTATATCTGGACAGAGACAGAATTGGCCGCCTATGGCCTTTGGCGGCTGAACTGGATTCACCCGTTCATAGAAGGCAATGGAAGGACCGCGCGCGCTACCTGCTACTTTCTTTTGTGCGTTCGCTCAGGTTACCTGTTGCCGGGAAGAAAGATCGTTCCAGAGAGAATTCGCGAAAACAGGGTAAGGTATGAAGCTGCACTGACTTCCGCCGATAGAGCTTGGGACGCCGGACACCTCGACTTTAGAATGATGGAAAATTATCTTGCCGATCTTTTGGAAATGCAGCTTTCAGAAGCGATAGAAGACGCTTGATCCTTAAGCCAGTCGAGGGCTTATTTGGAACGATATTTGACGGTTTCGAGAATGGACATTCTGCGGATGGGACGACGACCCGGCTGAGGTTCGGAGCCATCGATCTACCCTGTCGGCCGCAAACCGCCGCCTGCAAAAAACCAGTGTGCAATGGACTGCCGTCGCGGCGATGCGCTCCGGCCTGCGGATCGATCTCGAGACCGCCCTGGGAGAGATCGGTGCTCCGGTGGCGGCCAGGATGGCACGCTGGGGCGACGCCAGGGCCGACGCTGCGGCGAAGTCGCCGCCGGCCGATGCAGCAATTAAACCGTGGCGTCGGCGACGGGCTCGGCCGGCGCAGCCTCCTCCGGCTCGGCCGCCGGCTTGCGGCGGCGCGTTCGGGGTTTCGGCGTCTCTTCCGCGGGCGCGGCAGCGTCGGCAGCAGCATCCGGGCCGGGCGCGTTTCCGGCAGCCATGTCTTCGCCTGCCCCGCCACCCGAAGCCCCGTCACCCGAGAGCCCGCTGCCCGACGCGTCATCACCGGATGCCGCATCGCCGGATGCTGCGGCGCTGACAGCGTCGTCGCCGGCCGGGTCCGCGGCGGCGCCGTCTTTACCCGCCTTTTCGGGCCCGCCGCCCAGAATGCGGTGCAATCCCTGATCCAGCGGCTCATCGCCCGGAACGGCCTCGTCCGCCCTGCCGCCGCTGCGCCGGCGGGGATCGGAATCCTGACGGCGGACCGGCTGGCGGCGCGTGCGGCCGCGCGTTTCCCCTTCGGCGCCCGGCTTCCCGTCCGCGGCGGTTTCTTGCCCGGTCTCGGCCGGCGGCGCTTCGCCGTCTTCCTGGCGGTCCCGGCCCCGGCGATTCCGGTTGTCCCGGCGGTCCTGTCGGTCCTGTCGGTCCGGGCGATCCGGGTTTTGGGAACCCTGGTTCTGCGCCCTCTGGTTCTGGCCGCTCTGATTTTGTCCCCGGTCGCCGCGCGCGCGCCCGTCAAGGGGCTGAATTTCGTCCCCATCGGCCAGATCGGGCTGGCGGTCTTCCTCGCGCGTCTGCGGCGGATTGAGAGAGATCATCACCCGGTAATAATGGTCGGCGTGCTGGTGATAGTTTTCCGCCATCACCCGGTCGCCGGCCGAGGTCGCGTCGCGCGCCAAGGCCTGGTATTTTTCGTTCAGTTGGGCGGCGGTGCCGCGCAGGCGGACGCTGGGCCCGTTGCTGTCGAACGACTGATTGCGGCCCGGCCGCCGATTCTGGTTGTTCCGGCCGCGACCGCGGCGCTGATTGGTGTTCTGTCTCATCTTGCCCTGAAGAGGTTTGACCTTTTCCCGGCTAGGGCGACGCCCGAAGCGTCATGCGATGTTAGCGCGCCTCCGGGCAGGGCCCGTGAACGCGCGGGAGCTGTGAAATACCGGATCGTCGGCGTGTTCTGCAGCGGACACCCCTTGGCGTCCGGCTCTGCCCGTCACGATGCGGAAGCTGCTTCGCCTGTTATCTGCGTAACCCGCATTATCGGGCTTCCATTACGGCGAATGCCCCACCGTCATAGCAGAGCGGTTCGGGCCGCGCCAACGCTATTTCGCCGCGGCTGCGCCACAATAACGCGCGGCCGGCCGGCCAGGTCGGAGACTGTCTCCAGGCAGTCGAGCCCGGCCTCGGCAAAGATGTCCCGAACCGCCGAGGCCTGCCCCGCGCCGAATTCCACCGCGGTTTTCCCCTCTACCGCCAATCGGGCGGCGATCGCCGGGGCGAACCGGCGAATGACGTCGAGACCGTCGGGCCCGCCGTCCAGCGCAACGCGCGGATCGTGTACGCGAACCTCCGGTTCCAGCTCGTCGATATCCCCCGTCGGAATGTAGGGCGGGTTGCAGACGACCCAGTCGAACGGCCCGTCGAAACCGGCGAAGCCGTCGCCGCCCGCGAGGCGGACGCGCGCAGACAGGCCCAGCGATGCCGCATTGGCCCGGGCGGTTTCGACGGCAGCCGGGTCGATGTCGGAGCCGGCCCCGGTCGCACCCGGAAGTTCGCTGAGGATCGACAGCAGCAGGCAGCCGGTTCCGACGCCCAAATCGAACACCGAGAGCGGCGCCGTGCGCACGCTCGTATGGCGCAGGACGGCCTCGACCAGCGTTTCGGAATCGGGCCGCGGGTCCAGCGTGGCCGCCGACAGATCGAAGGGCAGGCCCCGGAATTCGCGCTGCCCGACCAGCCGCGACACCGGCATCCGGTCCACCGCCCGCTTGCGCAGCAGCGTCATCAGCCGGCCCTCGGCATCGGGCGGCAGCGGTTTGGCCGGGTCGGCGCGGACGGTATCGGCGGTGAGTCCGGCCGCGTGGGCAACCAGCAGGACGGCGTCGAGCCGTGCCGAGTCGATCCCGGCGGCGGCGAAGCGCCGCTCCGCCTCCCGGACGGCCTGACCCCTGGCAATCACGCTGCGCAGCCCCGCCCGGGCCGGTCAGCCGCCTGCCCCGGCCGCCGCGGCGTCTTCGCCCACAGCAGCCAGACGGTCCGCTTCGTCATGGGCCGTCAGGGCGTCGACGACCTCATCCAGGGCGTCGCCGGCCAGGATCTGGTCGATCTTGTGAAGCGTCAGGCCGATCCGGTGATCGGTCACCCGGCCCTGGGGAAAATTGTAGGTGCGGATGCGCTCGGACCGGTCGCCGGAGCCGACCTGGCTCTTGCGCGCTGCCGCCCGTTCGGCATGTTGCGCCGCCCGTTCCGCCTCGTACAGGCGCGCGCGCAGGATTTTCAGCGCCTTGGCCTTGTTCTTGTGCTGGGATTTTTCGTCCTGGATGGCGACGACGATGCCGGTCGGGAGATGGGTTACGCGCACGGCGCTGTCGGTGGTGTTGACCGATTGGCCGCCCGGCCCGCTGGAGCGGTAGATGTCGATCCGAAGGTCGTTGTCCTTGACCGCGATGTCCACCTCCTCGGCTTCCGGCAGCACGGCCACCGTCGCGGCGGAGGTGTGGATGCGCCCGCCGGATTCGGTTTCCGGCACCCGCTGCACCCGATGCACGCCGCTCTCGTATTTCAGGCGTGCAAAGACATTGCGGCCGGCGATCGAGGCCTGAACCTCCTTGATTCCGCCGATCCCGGTATCGTTGGTTTGCAGCGCTTCCATCGTCCATCCCTGTTTCTCGGCATAGCGCTGATACATGCGGTAGAGATCGGCGGCGAACAGGGCGGCCTCGTCGCCGCCGGTGCCGGCGCGGATTTCCAGAATGGCGTTCTTCGCGTCCGCCTCGTCCTTGGGCAGCAGCAGGCGCTGCAGCCGCATTTCCATATCGGGGATGCCGGCCTTCAGGTCGAGGAACTCGGCCTCCGCCATCTCCCGCATTTCGGCATCGGTCTCCGGATCGGCGATCAGTTCCGCCAGATCGGCCATTTCAGACTGAGCCGCCCGCAGGGCACGGATGCCGGCGACCACCGGCTCCATATCGGCATATTCCTTGGACAGGCGGGCGAATTCCCTGGGATCTCCGGCGGCGCCCACGGACATCGATTTTTCGATTTCGCCGTAGCGAACGAGGACGGCATCGAGACTGGCTTCAATACTCATGGGACAAATTCCGGCGGCAGAAGCGGGAGCAGGTCGTAACTGCCACCCCGCTACCGGAAAGGCGCGAGCGCCTCCGCCAGGGATTCGAAGGGCGCCGTATCCTGCTCGCCACTGTCGAGGTCGCGCACGGTCGCCGCGCCTGCCGCCAGCTCGTCGTCGCCGACCAGCACGGCGGCCCGGGCCCGGACCTGATTAGCCCGCTTCATGCGCTTTTTGATGTTGCCGCCGAACGCAAGGTCGATCCGGTAGCCGGCGGCGCGCAGCCGTTCGGCGAGCGGCAGCGTCGCTGCCTCGGCCGCCGCGCCGATCGGCACCAGCGCGACCGGCCGCGGTGCGGGCAAGTCGGCGTCGGCCAGCAGGGCCAGCCGCTCGATCCCGCCGGCCCAGCCGACGCCGGGAGCGTCCGGCCCGCCCATCCGGCCGATCAGGCCATCGTAACGCCCGCCGGCGATCACCGCGCCCTGGGCGCCCAGCGCCTCGGTCGTGAATTCGAAGGCCGAATGGCAGTAATAGTCCAGCCCGCGAACCAGCCGTTCGTTCAGCGTGTAGACGATGCCGATTGCGTCCAGTCCCGCCTTCACGGCATCGAACCAGGCCCGGGCGGCATCGGTCAGCGAGTCGCTGAAGACCGGCGCGTCCGCCACGATCCCGCGGTCGCGCGGATTTTTCGAATCAAGGATGCGCAGCGGGTTGATATCCAGCCGGCGGAGGCTGTCCTCCGACAGGTCGTCCCTGAAGCGGTCGAGGTAGTCGACCAGTTTCGCGCGGTAGGCCGCCCGGCTTTCGGTATCGCCCAGTGTGTTCAATTCGAGCACGGTCCGGTCCCGGACTCCCAGGGCATCCAGAACTGCCGCGCCGGCGGCAATCGTCTCGACATCGCCGAGCGGATGGGCGACGCCGATCAACTCGATGCCGATCTGGTGAAACTGCCGCTGCCGGCCCTTTTGCGGCCGTTCGTGGCGGAACATCGGGCCGGCGTAGAAATAGCGCAGCGGCAGGCTCTGCTGGAGACCGTTCGAGATGACGGCGCGCGCCACGCCGGCGGTGTTCTCGGGCCGCAGGGTAATGCTGTCGCCGCCCTTGGTCTCGAAGCTGTACATCTCCTTGGTCACCACGTCCGACGTCTCGCCGAGAGTCCGCGCGAACACTTCGGTCGCCTCGAAAACCGGCGTCGCCATCGGATCGTAGCCGTAGCGACCGGCCACTTCCGAGGCCGTGTCCACGACATGGCGATGTTGCCGCATGGCCTCGGGCAGCAGGTCGTGGGTTCCGCGGATCGGTTGCAGCTTGCTCATTGGAGGGGCTCTTGGATTTTGCGGCGCTGTGCCGGCCGCGATGGCGCAGCCGGCGCGGCGGGACGGCGGGACTCGGCTATTCCGCCGCCTCCATCTTGAGCGCCGCCCGTTCCGCCTCGAGTTCCGCGGCCTTGCGCTCGACCAGTTCGACGAGGTTATCGACCAGATCGCCTTCGCGCATCACGTGGTGTTTCTCGCCGTTCAGATAGATCTGGTGGCCGCTGGCGCCGCCGGTCAGGCCGATATCGGTCTCGCGGGCCTCGCCGGGGCCGTTCACCACGCAGCCGATGACGGACAGCGACATCGGCGTGCTGATATGAGCCAGCCGCTCCTCGAGTCGCGCCACGGTCGGTATCACCTGGAAGTTCTGCCGGGCGCAGGACGGGCAGGAAATCACGTTGACGCCGCGATGGCGCAGCCCGAGCGCCTTGAGGATTTCGAAGCCGATCTTGATTTCCTCGACCGGTTCGGCCGAAAGGGAAACGCGGATGGTGTCCCCGATCCCGGCCCACAACAGCGAGCCCATGCCGATGCTGCTCTTGACCGTGCCGGTGGTCAGGCCGCCGGCCTCGGTAATGCCGAGATGGAGGGGGTAGTCGCAGACATCGGCCAGCATCTGGTAGGCCGCCACGGCGAGGAACACGTCGGAGGCCTTGCAACTGATCTTGAACTCGAAGAAATCGTTGTCTTCCAGGATCGCGATGTGGCGCTGGGCCGATTCCAGCATCGCCTCCGGGCACGGCTCGCCGTATTTCTCGAGCAGGTCGCGCTCCAGCGAGCCGGCGTTGACCCCGATGCGCATCGAACAGCCGTGGTCCTTCGCCGCCTTGATGACGTCGCGGACACGGTCTTCCTTGCCGATATTGCCCGGATTGATGCGCAGGCAGGCCGCGCCGGCCTGCGCCGCCTCAATCGCCCGCCTGTAGTGGAAATGGATATCGGCCACGATCGGCGCCTGGGCGCCGCGCACGATCTCCTTCAGCGCCGCCGTCGAGTCCTCGTCCGGGCAGGAGACCCGGACAATATCCGCGCCGGCCTCCTCGAGGCCCCGGATTTGCGCCAGTGTGGCCTGAACGTCCGTGGTCGGCGTGTTGGTCATCGACTGGACGGCAATCGGCGCATCGCTGCCGACCGGCACCGCGCCGACATGGATCAGGCGGCTCGTGCGACGGTAAATGTCGCGATAGGGACGAACGCTCATCGGAGGGGCACCGCGTTGGCTCGAACGGGGGAAATAGCGCTGCGAGCCGGCGCAGCGGCGCCGGCGCAACGCGCAATCCCTGCTTCCAAGTAAGCGCTGGCGCGGGCGCTGGCAACCGATCGCGAGATCGGGAACGAACGGGTCGCGCCCATTATCCGCCTCGTTTCAGCCGTTCCGGATCGAGCGACAGGTTGTGGACCGGGCCGGGAGAATCGCCCGCCAGGCCGGCCGACTCGCCGCCGATCACATATTCGAGCTGGTTGGCGCGGCCGACATCGAGCACCAGGCCCGGATCGTCGGGCAGCGTCACCGCGTTACCCTTTTTCATAATCCCTTCAACGACCACCTGACGGGTCTGCGGATGGCGCACCCGGATCCAGACAAGGCCGAGCGCCCTGAGTACGATGCCCCCGTCCGCGGCTGCGGGCAGCGCTCCGGAAGTCCCGCCCTCTGCATTTTCGGCAGCGGTCCGGTCGCCGCCCGATCCGGGCGCGGGCGTCTCCGGGACGGCGACGGCGGCAGCAGACCGGGCCGGCCGGACCGCATCGAGGGGCAGATTGTGGCGCACGGCAATCGTTGGGCCGGCCAGACCGGCGGATTTGCCGTTGACCAGATATTCGAGCTGGCTGGCGCGGCCGACATCGAGCACCAGGCCGGGTTTGTCAGGCACCGTCAGTTCGTTGCCCTTCTTCATGATCCCTTCCACGATGACCTGGCGGGTCTGCGGATCGCGCACCCGGACCCAGACGAGATCCAGCGCCTTGAGAACGACGGTGCGCCGGGCAACGGCACTTTCCGCCTCGGCGTTCGGGGTTCGATCCCGGTCGGCCTCGGCGCGTTCGAGGGTTGGGCCGGCCGGTAACGATTCAGGCGGCGATTCGGGCGGCGATTCGGGTAGCGATTCGGGTAGCGATTCGGGCGGCGACTCTGTTGACGACTCTGTTGGCGGCTCGGGCGGCGCTGTCTCGGCAACGCTGTCCTGCATTTCTGCAGCATCCTCCGGTACGCTCGGGCCGGGCGCTGCGGGCGGCGACGAATCGGCCTCCGCGCGGCGCGGCGGGCCGGGCGTTCCCGCGGCGCTATCCGCCGACGCAGCGGACCCGGGCGAAGCAGGTTGTATTGCGGCGATGTCTGCGGCCGTTGCCGGCTTGCGGATATCGGCCGTCCGGTAATACCAGCCGGTATAGGCGGCGCCGGCGATCGCCAGCGACAGCAGCAGAACGAAGCTGCGCGAAATGCGGCTCTGTTCGACCGGCTTGAGCCAGGTGTAGTCGTGATCGACCGGAGACCGGCCCGATTCCTCCCTGAAGCGGCGCGCCAGTTTTCCCGGATCCAGGCCAACATAGGTGGCATAGCTGCGCACGAAGCCGAGGACGTAAGGCAGCGCCGGCAGGGCCGCGTGGTCGTTCTGCTCCAGGCCGACCAGATAATCGGCACGGATTTTGAGGTCGCGCGCCGCCGTTTCGACATTCACCCCCATGCGCCGGCGTGCGTCGCGCAGTTCCGCGCCGACATGATAGCCGTCCGACTCCGCAGCCGGTTCGGAGGTGCGGGAGCCGGCACTGCGGTAGGATGGCATCGACTTGCCCATTTCAGCCCTTATTACCCAATTCTGCCGCTCGCTGGAACGGGGTCGGATCAGTGCTGGTCGATGACTACATCGTGATCCCTGGCATGGCCGGCAAGCCGGTTGCGCAACGAGTGTTCGCCGGCGCCGAGCTGCCGGTCGAGGAAATCCTCCAACACCCCGATGTCCAGGCTGCGCACCATCGCCTTGACCGGGCCGATGGCGGCGGCGGACATCGAAAGCCGCCGGACGCCGAGACCGATCAACGTCATGGCCTCAAGCGGCACGCCCGCCATTTCTCCGCACACGGTGACCGGCACGCCCTCGCCGCCACGCGCCGCGCGGCAGTTTTCCACGATCTGCCGGACCATCGCAAGAAATGCCGGCGAAAGCGGATCGTACCGGCCGGACAGGCGCGGATTGCCCCGGTCGCTGGCGAACATGAACTGGAGCAGGTCATTGCTGCCGACCGAGATGAAATCGGCCCGCTCGACCAGCGCGGGGAGCTGCCAGATCAGCGCCGGCACTTCGAGCATGACGCCGACGGAAACGCTCTCCGGCAGCAGGTCGCCGGCCTTCCCGGCCCGCGCCAGCTCCATATCGACCAGCCCGCGCGCCGTCTCGAATTCCGCCAGGTCGGAGACCATCGGAAACATGAGGTTCAGCGCCTGTCCGGCCGCCGCCCGGATCATGGCGCGCAACTGGTGGCGCAGGATCGCCGGCCGGTCGAGACCGATCCGGATGGCGCGCCAGCCCATCGCCGGATTGTCGTCCTTCGGATCGCGCAGATAGGGCAGCACCTTGTCGCCGCCGATATCGAGCGTGCGGAAGACCACGGGCGCGCCCTCCGCCGCCGCAAGGACACGCATGTAGATTTCCGCCTGTTCGCCGACATCCGGGAAATTCTGGCGGACCATGAACGGGATTTCGGTGCGGTACAGGCCGATGCCGTCGACGCCGTGGTCGGAAAAATCGTTCAGCTCGACGAGGAGGCCGGCATTCTGGTTGAGCGACACGCGCACGCCGTCGCGGCTGACCGGCTCGAGATCCCGCAACGCCGTGTAGAGCGCCAACCGCTTGGCCCGGTCGCGCACGCTGTTCTCGAACAGGGTGCGGACATCCTCGGTCGGCCGCACGAACACCTGCGCATTGTCGCCGTCCAGGATGACGGGATCGCCCGCTTCGATACGGGCGAGGCAGCCGGAGACACGGCCGACGACCGGAATATCCATCGCCCGGGCCATGATCGCGGCGTGGGACGTCGGCGAGCCTTCCTCCAGAACGATCCCGCGCAGCCGGTCCTGGTCGTAGTCCAGCAACTCGGCCGGCCCCAGATTCCGCGCGAACACCACGATCCGGTCCGCCGCCGGCGTCTCGAGTGCCGCCGGCGCATCGCTCGACGCCGACAGGTGCTGCTGCAGGCGATTGCCGAGGTCGTCGAAATCCGCCATCCGGGCCCGCAGGTAGGGATCCTGGATCGTCGCCATGCGGGCGCTGGTCGCCTCCTGGACCTTGGCGACGGCGGCCTCTGCGGTCAGGCCCTCGCCGATCGCCTCGCGGATGCGATGCAGCCAGCCCCGGTCCTCGGCGATCAGGCGGTAGGTTTCGAGAATCTCCCGGCTCTCCGAGCCGCTCTCCAGCCGGTCGTCCGAGAGCATGACATCCAGTGCATCGTACATCGACGTCAGCGCTGCATTGAGCCGCTCCAGCTCCAGCGCCGGATCTTCGGCGACGACGTTGACGATGCGCGGCCGGTCGCGATGGACGACGGCCTCGCCGGTCGCCGGCCCGCCATGCAGCTTCAGCCCGGTCAGGCGCAGGGGCAGCAGCGCGATGCCGTCGGCCTCGCGCAGCTCGTCCCGGCTGACCAGATCGCCGGACCCGACCATCTCGGCCACGACCATGGCCACGGTCTGAAGGGTCTCGACCTCTTCGTCGGTATAGTGGCGCTGGGTGCGGTTCTGGACGGCGAGCACGCCGACGACCCGGCTGTTGCGCAAGACCGGCACGCCCATCATCGAATGATAGATTTCCTCGCCGGTTTCCGGCCGGTAGGCGAACCCGGGATGGGTCTGCGCGTTCGACAGGGCGACCGGCCGGGCGCGCGCGGCCACATCGCCGATCACGCCCTCGCCGATGCGCAGGCGGGTCTTGTGAACCGCCGCCTTGTTCAGGCCTTCGGTAGCGTAGAGTTCCAAGACCTCGCCGGCGCGCCGCAGATACAGCGAACAGACCTCTGCAACCATGTTGGCCGCGATCAGGGAGACGATCCTGTCGAGCCGCGCCTGGCCGGAGATCGTCTGGGCGCCGGCCATGACATTGCGGATGCGCCGGAGCAGCCGCCGGATATCCGACAGCCCGCCGGCCGGCAGCCGCGGCGCCGCGCCCATGCTGTCGGTCGATCCGGGCAGTTCGGTCATCGCAGACCCGCTTCCTTCCTGCTGCGGCCCGTTCGCCGCGCCCGGAGGCCGGGTGGGGCGGTGCGGGCCGGCCGGTTTATTCCGCGTCCAGGCCGTAGGCCGAATGCAGAGCGCGCAACGCCAACTCGGTATATTCCTCGGCGATCAGGACGCTCACCTTGATCTCGGACGTCGAGATCACCTGGATGTTGATACCCTTTTCGGCCAGGGTCCTGAACATCCGCTGGGCGACGCCGGCGTGGCTGCGCATGCCGACGCCGATGACCGACACCTTGACCACATTCGCGTCATGATCGAGCCGCTCGTAGCCGATCGCGTCGCGCGAGCGCTCAATGGCGTCGATGGCGCGCTGATGGTCGCCTTCCGGCACGGTGAAGGTGATATCCGTCTCGTCGCCGTCCTCCGACACATTCTGGACGATCATATCGACATTGATCGCGGCGTCGGCAAGTGGCCCGAATATGGCGGCGGCGACGCCCGGCTTGTCGGCGACCCGCGCGACGGTGATCTTGGCTTCGTCCCGGCTGTAGGCGATGCCGCTGATGATTTCCTGTTCCACGATCTCGTCCTCATCCACCACCAGCGTCCCCGGAACGTCCTCGAAAGAGGACAGAACCTGGATGCGCACATGGTGTTTCATGCCCATTTCGACGGCGCGCGTCTGCAGCACCCTGGCGCCCTGGGAGGCGCTTTCCAGCATTTCCTCGTAGGTGATCCGGTCGAGCTTGCGCGCCTTGGCGACGATCCGCGGATCGCAGGTATAGACGCCATCGACATCGGTAAAGATATCGCAGCGGTCGGCGTTCAGCGCCGCGGCCAGTGCAACGGCGGAGGTATCCGAGCCGCCGCGGCCCAGCGTGGCGATCCGGCCCTCCGGCGAAATGCCCTGAAAGCCCGGCACGATCGCGACCCGCCCCCGCTCCAGATCGGCTTCGAGCGCAGCGGTATCGATGTTTTCGATGCGCGCCTTGGTGTGGGCGCCGTCGGTGCGGATCGGCAATTGCCAGCTCGTCCAGGACCGCGCCGCAACCCCCATGTCCTGAAGGACGATCGCCAGCAGCCCGATGGTGATCTGCTCACCGGTGGAGACCACGAGGTCGAATTCCCGCGGGTCCGCCCCGGCCGACGCCTCGCGCGTCCAGGCCACGAGCTGATCCGTCGTCCCGGCCATGGCGGACAGGACGACCGCGACCTCGTTGCCGGCCGTCACCTCGCGCTGCACCCGCGCGGCGACTCTCCGGATGCGCTCCATGTCGCCGACAGAGGTGCCGCCGAATTTCTGAACGATGCGCGCCATCGGTATCCCTGGGGTAAGGCGGACGGAACGGGCGCTCTGCCGGCCGATTGCCGGCGGCGGTTTGCCGCCAGCCGGGCGCGCCATACATATGAAAGCGTCTGGAGGAGGGCAACCGGGACGCCATGACCGATGCATCGCAAGATCGCCGCAGCGCAGCCGGGAACGGGGCCAGAGCCGGGACCGGGGCCGGGGGCCGGGCCCAGGGCGCGACGGTCGACGAGGCCGAAATTGCGCGCTTCGCCGCCATGGCCGGCGAATGGTGGGACCCGCGCGGAAAATTTGCGCCGCTGCACCGGCTGAACCCGGCGCGCCTGCGCCTGATCCGCGACGCAATCTGCCGGAACTTCGGCCTGGATCCGTCGAGCGCCCGGCCGTTCGACGGGCTGCGCATTGTCGACCTGGGCTGCGGCGGCGGCCTGGTCTGCGAGCCGATGGCGCGGCTGGGCGCTGCGGTCCTCGGGATCGATGCGGATGGGCAGGCCGTCGAGATCGCCCGCACCCATGCAGAGCAGACGGGGCTTGAGATAGACTACCGGCACGGCACGGCGGAGGCGCTGGCCGGCGCCGGGGAAGCGTTCGATGTCGTCCTGAACCTGGAAGTCGTCGAGCATGTCGCGGACGTCGCTGCCTTCATGGCGGCGGCCGGCGCCCTGGTGAAGCCCGGCGGCCTCCAGATCGTCGCCACCCTCAACCGCACGATGCGCTCGATGGCGCTCGGCGTCGTCGCGGCGGAATACCTCCTGCGCTGGGTCCCGCCCGGCACCCATGACTGGCGCAAGTTCCTCAGGCCGTCGGAAGTCGCGGCGCACCTTCGCGCCGCCGGCCTGACCGTCGAGCGCGCTGCCGGTCTCGTCTACAATCCGCTGACCGACAGCTGGCGCGAGAGCGGCGACCTCGGCGTGAACTACATGATGGTCGCGCAGAGGCCCGTGTGAACACCGGGCAGCAGCCGCGAATGCTGATCCTCGCCAGCCCGAACGGCGCGGGGAAGACGACGTTTTCCGGGTCGCTGCTGGAAGGAAAGGAACAGCCCTTTCAGTTTTGAACGCCGATATCGAAGCCCTGCGCCTGTCGCCGTCCGACTATTCGGCAGGTGCCGTTCCGGCTGCACGCAGTGTATCGCAGCAATTGGACAGGAATCTGCGCAAGAGGCGGAGTTTTGCCATCGAGACCACCTTGTCCGGTCGAGCGCGCTTGAGGCATGTTCGCATTGCGGTCGCAGAAGGCTGGGCGGTCGAACTCTACTTTCTGTGGCTCAGGACGGTCGACCTTGCACGAGCAAGGGTTGCAGCCAGAGGAAGCGCGGGCGGGATCACTCCGCCGGCGCAGGTACGGCGGGAGCGGGCGCTGACACGCGCGGCCGGAAGGTCCGCACGACCAGCGCCAATAGCGCCGGGATGATCAGCAGGGTCAGGACGGCCGAGAGCGCCAGTCCGCCGAGCACGACCGATCCCAGCCCGCGATAGAGTTCCGAGCCGGCGCCGGGGAACAGGACCAGCGGCGCCATGCCGATCACGCTGGTCGTCGTCGACATGAAGATCGGCCTCATCCGGTGGCGGGTCGCCACGAGGATGGCGCTCTGCGGGTCCATGCCGTGGTCGCGGGCAAGGCGCAGCGTCCCGTCGACCAGCAGGATCGCGTTGTTGACCACCGTGCCGATCAGGATGACGAAGCCGAGCAGCGTCAGCATGTCGAGCGGCTGGCGCACATACTCGTTGAGCAGGGCGAGGCCGAGGATGCCCCCGGCGGTCGCCAGCGGCACCGAGAAGATGATGATCAGGGGATAGAGGAAACTCTCGAACAGGATCGCCATCACCAGGTAGACGATCGCGATCGCCATCACGAGCTGCCAGACCATGGCGTTCCAGGTGCGGGTCAACTGGTCGGCCTCGCCCGAAAGGTTGATTTTCACGCCTTCCGGCACCCCCTGTTTCTCGAGCGCCGGGATGACCTTCTCGCGCAGGATGTCCATGGCGGCCTCGAGCGCGATCGCCTTGGACGGGCTGATCTCCAGCGTGACCGTCCGGTTGCGCTCGGTATGCCGGATCTCGGTCGCGCCGGACGTGACCTCGACCCGGGCCAGAGAGCGGACCGGCACGATCTTGCCGGACGGCGTCACCACGGGAATGTTTTCGATTCCCTGGGTCGTCCGGATGCCGCGTTTCGGCCCGGTCAGCATCAGGTCGGTGCGCCGGCCTCCGACCGTGACTTCGGCGACCCGCAGCCCGTCGTTGAAGGCGTCGATGGTCGACGCCAGCTCACGCGCGTTGACGCCGACTTCGTCCAGCCGGGTCCGGTCCGGGATCACCTTGACTTCCGGCGCACCGAGAGTGAGACCGGGCCGCGGCCGGATTTGCGTGCCGCCGCTGCGCGGCAGGAAGCGGTTGATGATGAAGAAGGCCTGCTGCGCCACCTGGAGGTTCCGGCCCAGGTCGGGGCCCGAAATGTCGAAATTGATCACGCGGCCGCCGCCGACGCCGCGACCGAACAGCGAGGGCTGGAAGGTTCGGCCGAAGGTGCCGGGTTCCTTGCGCAGGGTTTTCTGGATGATCGGGATCAGTTCGCCCGCCCGGGTCGGATCGACCGCCGCGGCGCCGACGATGGTGAGCGTGTTGCGCGCCACGAAGAAAAAGCGCGAAATCTGCGGCGGGCCCTTGGACGCCGGATTATCCTCGCCGAGCCCGAGCGTCGCCATCACCCGCTCCGGCAGGTTCGGCGGTTTGAGCGTCTTGCCGCGCACAACGCCTTCGCCGGTCGCGAGGTAGGATTCCAGATCCGCTTCCACGCTGCGCGCAATGCCGGTCACCGTATCCAGATTGTAGCCCGGCGGCGGCAGCGAGAGGGCGATTACAAGATTGCGGTTGCCGGTGGGCAGATATTCCAGCTTCGGCAGCAGCTTCCAGGTGGCGAAGGCCGCGCCGCCGGATACCGAAGCCGCCACCAGGATCGCCAGAATGCGGTAGGACACCACCAGCGCGGTAAACTTCATCACGACCCAGACGAACAGCCGGGCCAGATGATCGATCCCCGGTAGGGGGAGCCGGAGGGGCGGCGGGTCCGGGTTCTGTCCCGTTTCGTCCGCCGTTTGGCCCGCGACCGGCCGGCGCCGTTTGCCCGACGCCCGCCGGGACGGCAGCAGCCAGGTGGCCAGCGCCGGGATCAGGGTGACGGCGACCAGCAGCGACAGGATGACGGAAACCGATATGGCGACCGCGATATCGCGGAACAACTGACCGACCTCGAGCTCCAGCACCAGGATGGGGATGAACACCATCACCGTCGTCAGAGCGGATACGAGAACGGCGCCCCACACCTGGCTCGCCCCTTCGTAGGCGGCCTGCCGGGTCGGTTTGCCCTGTTCTTTCAGGCGGTAGATGTTCTCCAACACGACGATGGCGGCGTCGACCACCATGCCGACGGCAAACGCGATGCCGGCCAGCGAAATCACGTTGATCGAGCGGCCGAGCGCCGCCATGGCGACGAATGAGCCGATAACGGACACCGGGATCGCCAGCGAGATCACCAGGGTGGCCCGCGGCGAGCGCAGGAAGAGCAGCAGGATCAGCGCCGCCAGCACCCCGCCGACCCAGATATTCTGCGTCACCAGATCGATCGCGGAGTGGATATAGTCGGTCTCGTCATAGACCTGGTCGGCGTGCAGCCCGGCCGGATTCAGCACCGTCCGGTTGAGCTCCGCGACTTTCGCGCGAACCAGGCCCATCACCTGAATCACATTGGCGCCGGTATCGCGCAGCACGTTGAAAACCAGCGCCGGCCGGCCGCTGGCCCGGATGCCCGCCGTCGGATCCTTGTAGCCGAACCGGATGTCGGCAATGTCGCCCAGCGTGACCCGGGCGACCCGTCCGGACGCCTTGTCCTCGACGGTGCGGATCAGGACGCGCCGCGCCGCATCGACCGCTGTCAACTCGCCTTCGAAGCGCACAACATAGCGCCGCTTGCCCTCGTTCACCTCTCCGGCCGACAGGGCGATGTTGGCGCGTTGCAGGGCCGAGACGACCGCCGGTATCGTCAGGCCGAATTGCGCCATTTCCGCCGGCTTCACGACGATTCGCAGTTCTTTGGCGCTGCCGCCGTAGAAATTGGTGCCGGAGACGCCTTCCAGCCGCTCCATGCGTTCGATGACGAAATCCTCGATGAAATCGCCGAACGTGTGGATCGGGCGGTCGTTGCCTTCGAGCCGGGTGACGACGAACCAGGCGATGGGATTGTCGTCGGATCCCTGGGTCTGGATCTGCGGCCGCTGCACTTCGTCGGGATAGCCGACCACCCGGTCGAGACGGTTGGCGACCAGCAGGATGGCCCGGTCCATATTCTGGCCGATCTGGAACTCCAGCGTGATCCGCGACCGGCCGGTGCCGGCCGTGGAGACGATCCGCTCGACCCCTTCCACGCCCTTCAGAACCTCTTCCTGCCGGTTCAGGATTTCGCGCTCGACCTCGGCCGGCGCAGCGCCGGGCCATCGGGTCGTGACGGTCAGGTTGGGTTTGCGGACGTCCGGGGTGAGCTGGATCGGGATCTGCTGCAGCGCCACGAAACCGAACATGACGATCATCAGCACACCGGCAACGACCGCGACCGGCCGGTCCAGGGCTGTCCGGATCAGGTTCACTTCAGTTCGCCGGGCTCTGTTCCGCGGGGCCGCGGTTCCCCGGATCGCGATTTCCGGGCCGGCGGTGTGCCGCGGCGCCCATCAGCGGACGATGCCGCACTGCCTGTCCCGGCCGCAGCCGCTCGTTGCCGCGCACCACCGCGATGTCGCCCGGCGCCACGCCGTCGAGCACGACGAACCGGGAGCCGATTGCGTCGCCGAGCCTGACCGGGCGAGGCACGGCGCGGCCGCCCTTGACCAGAAAGACCAGACGCTGGGCGCCGCGGTTGACGATGGCGTCCTTGTGAACCGAAACCGCCGTGCGCGTGGCCCCGAGCGGCACATCGACCGTCACCGCCTGGTTGATCGACAGGCGGACCGCGGGAACGGCGCCGAACGGTATGAAGCGCACCGCCTGGGTGCGGGTCAGCGCGTTCTGCATGGGCAGCACGGCGCGTACCCGCGCCCTGCGCGGAACGCCGCCGTCGCGCACCTTGAAGGTAATTGCCCTGCCGGGCCGCAGGCCGCTCAGCCGGTCGGCCGGCACATCGGCTTCGATCTCGACATCGGTATCGTTCACCAGTTCGACGACAGTGGCGCCGTCTTTCAGATACGCGCCCAGCTCTGTCGCCTTGCGCACCACGACGCCGTCGTAGGGCGCAACCACGACAGCCCCTTCGATCGCCAGGCGCACCAGCCGGACGTTGGCTTCGGCGCGAGCCAGGCGATGCACCGCCGTATCGTAGCGGGACCGGGCGAACGCAGCCGACCGGTTGGTGCGCAGCGCCTCGAACCGCTTGAGTTCCTGCTCCGCCAGCTTCAGTTCGGCCGTTTCGAAAGCCAGGCGCGCCTCGGCGAGGCTGGTGTCCTGCCGGGCCAGTATCTGGCCCTTCTTGACATGCTGGCCGACCGCGGCATCGATACCAACCACCGCCCCGGAGACCCGGGCGGCGACCACACCCTTCCGGGTGGGAACGACACGGCCGATCACCGGCTCCGTCCGGGTCAAGGGACCCTCGCGCACCGGGTCGACGCCGACGAACATCGGCGGCCGGCCGCCCGGTTGGCCGCCGGATCGGGGCTTGCCGCCCGCACCGGGCCCGGCCCCTGCACCCCCGCCGGCGCGGCGGCGCTTCTCCTGCGGGTTCCGATTGCCGGGTTTCGCGCCCGACCCGCCCCGCGCATCGGCCGGCGGGCGGCCCTGCTGCCGCTCCCGCTGCCAATTCTGCTGCCCGTCGCGCTTCTCGGCCTGGGGCCCGGCCTTGGCTTCGGCCCCGGCGGCGTTGCCGTCGGCTGCCGTTGCGGCAAGGCACAACACCGCCGTTGCTCCCATAAGCAACCGACGCGCCACGCCATGCCTGCGCGTTAATGCTGCCGTACTCACGGCTCGGTACCGTTCTCCAACCCAGGGACGTCAGGTAACGGCCATAAGGCCTTGGCGACGCCCCGATTTATCATGATATGGTCTCCGGACACGATCGATCCACCTGAAACTTCCCGCGATCGGCGGCCGGGAGCCCGGCGCCGCAGGGCGCAAGAAGGCTACCGCCGGGAATATCCGAGCCAGTCGAGGGTGCGTGACCACAGCCATCTACGCCCATCCGGCCTGCCTGGACCATCGCCCCGGCCGGCACCATCCTGAGCGCCCGTCCCGGATCGCCGCCGTGCTCGACGGCCTCGAGGAAGCCGACATCGCCAGCCTCGAGCGCCGGGAAGCGCCGGAAATCGACCCCGCGCTGCTGCATCTGCTGCATCCGTCTGCGCTCGTCGATCATGTGCTCGCGCCGATGAAGGACGACGAGCGCCGTTGGATCGACGCCGACACAGTGATCAGCGCCGGCTCGGCGAACGCCGCCCTGCGCGCGGCGGGGGCCGTTTGCGCGGCAATCGATTCGGTCATGGCCGGCGAGACCGACAACGCCTTCTGCGCGGTGCGGCCGCCCGGCCACCATGCCGAGCCGGCCAGGGCGATGGGATTCTGCCTGTTCAACAATGTCGCCGTCGGCGCGCTGTATGCCCGCGAGAAATACGGGATCGGCCGTGTCGCGGTCATCGATTTCGATGTCCATCACGGCAACGGCACGCAGGCGGCTTTCGAAGCGGACGGCGACCTGTTCTATGCCTCGACCCATCAATGGCCGCTCTATCCCGGCACCGGTGCGGCCGGGGAGACCGGCGTCGGCAATATCTGCAACGTCCCGCTGGCGGCCGGCAGCGGTTCGGTCGAATTCCGCCGCGCCATGTCGGAGACCGTCCTGCCGGCGCTCGAAGCGTTCCGGCCGGAAATGCTTCTGGTCAGCGCCGGTTTCGACGCCCACAAGGACGATCCGCTGGCCGGGCTGAAATTCCAGACCGAAGACTATGGCTGGGTGACGGCGCGGCTTGCGGAAATCGCAGCAGGCCTGTGCCGCGGCCGTCTGGTGTCGGCGCTGGAGGGCGGCTACGACCTGTCGGCGCTGGCCGAAAGCGTTGCGGTCCATGTCGGGGCGCTCGCGGTTGCCGGCCGCACCTGAACGCCGCTCGCGATCGGTTCCGGTCGGAACAGATTGTCGCAGTTTCGATTGCTTCCGGCGGCGAAAACGCAAATAATGCCGCGAATCGCGAATATTTCCGGTTACAGAACGCCGCTTCATGTCAGACGCACCCGAACCAGCCCATTCCGCCGCTCCCGATCTTGCCGCGCTCAGCTTCGAAGAGGCGCTCGCCGAACTTGAGAAAATCGTGCGCGATCTCGAAACCGGACAGGCGAAGCTGGACGATGCGATCGCCGCCTACGAAAGGGGTGCGGCCCTGAAGCGGCATTGCGAAGCCAAACTGCGCGACGCCCAGGCGAAGGTCGACAAGATCGTCACCGGACCCGACGGGCAGAACCGGCTCGAACCCGCCGAACTGGGGTAGCACCCCGCCGATTTCCGGAAATGCTGGATAACCGCCCCGCGCCTGCCTCCAGGAAGATTGTGACCGACCCTACCCGCCTGATTGCGGCGATGAACGAAACCGCCGACCGGATCGAAGATACCCTGGCTGCCCTGCTGCCGAGGGGAGACGGGCCGGAAGCGCGCGTATACGAGGCCATGGCCTATGCCGCGCTGGGCGGCGGCAAGCGCCTGCGGCCGTTCCTGACCGTCGAGGCGGCCCGGCTGTTCGATGTGCCGGACAGGTGGAGCCTGCGCGCCGGCGCGGCGATCGAGTTCGTCCATTGCTACTCGCTCGTCCATGACGATCTGCCGGCGATGGACGACGACGACCTGCGCCGCGGCCGGCCGTCCAACCATATCGAGTTCGACGAAGCGACCGCGATCCTGGCCGGCGACGCCCTGCAGACCCTGGCCTTCGAAGTATTGGCTGATCCGGCGACCCACCCGGACGGCAAAGTCCGGTCCGACCTGGTTGCAGCGCTCGCCTCTGCCGCCGGCGCGCACGGCATGGTCGGCGGCCAGATGTTCGACATAGCGGCGGAAACCGCCGGCGCCGGCTTTACCCTGGAACAGATCACCCGGTTGCAGCGGATGAAGACCGGCCGCCTGTTCGACGTATCGTGCCAGGCCGGCGCGATCCTGGGCGGTGCGAGCGACGGGGAACGGGCGGCATTGGCGGCCTATACCGACGCCCTCGGCCTCGCATTTCAGATCGCCGACGATATTCTGGATGAGACCGGCGACGCGGCGGAAGTCGGCAAGCAGGTGGGCAAAGACGCCGCCGCCGGGAAAGCCACCTTCATCTCCGTCCTGGGCCTTGACCTTGCCCGAGAACGGGCCAAATCGATTGCATTACAGGCAGTTAAGGTGTTGGAATGTTTCGGAACGCGCGCCGATCTCCTGCGGGAAGCAGCGCATTTTGTCGTGGGCCGACGGGCCTGATGCGGCACGGTTGAGCCGGAATTTCCGCGCTGGAGGCGAGATTCGATATGTCCGAGACCAGCAAGACTCCGTTGCTCGACACGGTGAGATCGCCGGCCGACCTGCGCGGGCTCGATGTCAAGGATTTGCGCCAGTTTGCCGATGAGTTGCGGGCCGAGACGGTCGACGCGGTGTCCGTTACCGGAGGCCATCTCGGCGCCGGCCTCGGCGTCGTCGAACTGACCACGGCGATCCACTACCTGTTCGACACGCCGGACGACATCCTGATCTGGGATGTCGGCCATCAATGCTATCCCCACAAGATCCTCACCGAACGGCGCGACCGGATCCGCACGATCCGCCAGGGCGGCGGCCTCTACGGCTTCACCAAACGAACGGAAAGCGTCTACGACCCGTTCGGCGCGGCGCACAGCTCGACCTCCATTTCCGCAGGCCTGGGTTTCGCCGTGTCGGGCGAACTGCAGAAGAAGGAGGGCCGCAACGTCATCGCCGTGATCGGCGACGGCGCCATGAGCGCGGGCATGGCGTATGAGGCCATGAACAACGCGGCGGTCACGGGCTCGCGCCTGATCGTCATCCTGAACGACAACGACATGTCGATCGCGCCGCCGGTCGGCGGGCTGTCGGCCTATCTCAGCCGGCTGATTTCCTCGCGCAGCTTCCGGTCCGTCCGTCAGCTCACCATGATGCTGGCCGAGAAGTTTCCGCGCCAGATCGAGCGGGCGGCCCAGCGGGCGGAGGAATATGCCCGCGGCCTGCTGACCGGCGGCACCCTGTTCGAGGAGCTGGGCCTCTACTATGTCGGCCCGATCGACGGGCACAATCTGGACCATCTGATCCCGGTTCTGAAAAACGTCCGGGACGATCCGCAGGGCGGCCCGATCCTGGTCCACTGCGTCACCAAGAAGGGCAAGGGCTACGAGCCGGCCGAATCCTCCGCCGACCGCTACCACGGCGTCGGCAAGTTCGATGTGGTGACCGGCGAGCTCTACAAGGCGCCGTCGAATGCGCCGAGCTACACCAAGGTGTTCGCCAATGCGCTGGTCAAGGAGGCGCAGAAGGACGACAGGATCGTGGCGATCACCGCCGCCATGCCGTCGGGGACCGGCCTCGACCTGTTCGGCAAGGCGTTTCCGGCGCGGACCTTCGACGTCGGCATCGCCGAGCAACATGCGGTCACCTTCGCCGGCGGCCTCGCCGCCGACGGCATGAAGCCGTTCTGCGCGATCTATTCGACCTTCCTCCAGCGCGGCTACGACCAGATCGTCCACGACGTGGCGATCCAGAAGCTGCCGGTGCGCTTCGCCATGGACCGGGCCGGCCAGGTCGGCGCCGACGGCCAGACCCATGCCGGCTCGTTCGACATCGCCTATCTCGGCTGCCTGCCCGGCTTCGTGCTGATGGCCTGTTCGGACGAATCCGAACTGGTTCACATGGTGGCGACCGCCGTTGCCATCGACGACCGGCCGTGCGGCTTCCGCTATCCGCGCGGCGAGGGTGTGGGCCTGGACATGCCCGAAGAGGGCGTGCCCCTTGAGATCGGCAAGGGCCGGATCGTGCGTGAAGGCAATTCGGTTGCCATCCTGTGCTACGGCCAGCGCCTGCAGGATTCGCTGACGGCGGCGGACGAACTGGCGGCGCGCGGCTGGAGCACAACCATCGCCGACGCGCGCTTCGCCAAGCCGCTCGACGAAGACCTGATCCGCCGCCTCGCCCGGGAGCACGAGGTGCTGATCACCGTCGAGGAAGGCTCGGTCGGCGGCTTCGGCAGCTTCGTCGCCCAGTTCATGAGCCATGACGGCCTGCTCGACCGCGGCACCCTCAAATTCCGGCCGATGGTGCAGGCCGACCGCTTCTTCGACCAGGACAAGCCGGAGAAGCAGGTCGAGGCCGCCGGCCTGAGCACGCGCCACATCGTCCGCACGGCCTTGACGGCGCTCGGCCAGGACATCGGGGAAATCGATCTGACGGCGTAGGCGTTAGCGACGCCCGCACGCTCGGTTGCCTGTCATTTCTCTGAAACAGGCTTTCGGCAGGATTGCCTGATCCGTTCCGAAGGGCAGATTGCCAATTAGATTGGGGGCAAATCATGAAACGCATCATTACAGCGATTGCCGCGGCCGTCGCACTGGCATTCCCGTGTGCAGCGCAGGCCGCGTCCGGCGATCTGGTCGTCTACACCAGCCAGCCGGCGAAAGACGCGCAGCAGACCGTCGACGCCTTCGCGAAGAAGAATCCGCAGGTCAAGGTTACCTGGATCCGCCAGGGCACGACCAAGATGATGGCCAAGGTGCGCGCCGAGATCGCCGCCGGCAGCCTGAAGGCGGACGTGCTGCTGATCGCCGACATGGTGACCATGGAGGGCCTCAAGCAGGAAGGCCGCCTGCTGGCCCACAAGGGCGCGAAGGTCGAAAGCTACGACCCCGCGCTCTACGACAAGGACCGGACCTATTTCAGCACCAAGCTGATCACGACCGGCATCATCTACAACACCAACGGCAAGATGAAACCGGCGTCCTGGGCCGACTTGCTGAAGCCGGCGGCCAAGGGCCAGATCGCCATGCCGAGCCCGCTCACGTCGGGCGCCGCGACCATCCACATGCAGGCGATCAAGAACAGCCCCGCGCTGGGCTGGAACTTCTACAAGGGCCTGGCGGCGCAGCAGGCGTCGGCGGCCGGCGGCAATGGCCGGACGCTGAAGCGCGTCGCCAGCGGCGAGATGCTGTACGGCATGATCGTCGATTTTATGGCGATCCGCGCCAAGGCCAAGGGTTCGCCGGTCGAGTTCGTTTTCCCCAAGGAGGGCGTCAGCATGGTGACTGAACCGGTCGCCATCATGAAGACGGCGAAGAATCCGGCGGCCGCCAAGGCGTTCGTCGATTTCCTGCTCTCGAAGGAAGGCCAGCAGTTCGCCCAGCGGCAGGGCTACCTGCCGGCGCACTCCGAAGTGGCGGGGCCGAAAGGGTTTCCGGCGCGCGCGAAAATCAAGCTGATGACCTTCGATCCGGCCAAGGCGCTGGCCGACGTCAAGAACAGCCGGAAGGCGTTCGCCGACCTTTTCGCGAAGTAATCCGGTTTGAGACTCCCGGCGCTGCGGGCGGCGGGCGGCGAACCCTATTGGCTCGCCGCCCTGGTCGTCTTCGTCGGGATCATCGCCGTCCTGCCGATCGTCCGGCTGCTCTGGGAGGGCGCCGGACCGTTCCTTGCCGGCCACGACAGCCCGCTGGTCGAGGTGCTCTCGGACCGGACCACCTGGCGCGCGACCTGGCGGTCCCTCGAGACCGCGCTGGGCGGCGCGGCCCTGTCCCTCCTCCTCGGCACCCTGTTTGCGCTGCTGGTTGCGCTGACGGACCTGCGCGGCAAGCTGGTCCTCACCTTCTGCTTCATGATCCCGCTGATGATCCCGCCGCAGGTTACGGCGCTCAGCTGGATCCAGGTGTTCGGCACATCCAGCACCCTGCTCACCATGCTCGATCTCGCCCCGGCGCCGGGCTCGAAACACCCGCTCTATTCCCGTGAAGGCATCATGCTGCTGCTGGGCATCCAGCACGCGCCGCTGGTCTTCCTGACGGTGCGGGCCGGGCTGCGCAGCCTGCCGCGCGAGGCGGTGGAAGCGGCGCGCATGGCGGGTGCCGGGACGCAGACCGTTTTCCGAACCATCATCCTGCCGCTGATGACGCCGACGCTCACCGTGGGCGTGGCGCTCGCCTTCGTCTCGAGCATCGGCAATTTCGGCATTCCGCTGTTCCTCGGCCAGCCGGCCGGATACCAGACCCTGCCGGTCCTGATCTTTTCCCGCCTGTCCGGCTTCGGGCCTTCGATCATTTCCGAAGTGGCCGTGCTCGCCATTCTCGTCAGCGCGATCGCCGCCATCGGCGTTGCGGTCCAGTCCTGGCTGATGCGGCGCGGCGACTTCCGGACCATTGGCGTGCCGAGCCGGCCGCTCGCCTTCGCCCTGGGGACCTGGCGCGCGCCGGCCGAAGCCGGATGCTGGCTCGTCATCCTGCTGATACTCGTCATGCCGGTCATGGCCCTGATCGCGATCACGCTGGTGCCGGCCTTCGGCGTGCCGCTGACCTGGGACAGCATGACCGTCGACGCCTATGTCGAGGTGTTGTGGCGCCAGGCGGTGACCGTCCGGGCCTTCCAGAACAGCGGCTTTCTGGCGGCCACGGCAACGATCCTGCTCGTGCTCGCCAGCGTTCCGCTGGCCTATTTCATCGCCTGGCGGCGCCACCGGCTGGCCGGCGCCCTCGGCACCGTCATCGACATCCCCTACGCCATGCCCGGCATCGTGCTGGCGATTGCCGCGATCCTGGTGTTTCTGAAGCCGGTGCCGGTTATCGAATACAGCCTGTACGGCACCCTGTGGATCATCCTGGTCGCCTATCTCGGCCGGTTCGCGACCCTGGCGGTGCGCCCGGCGATCGCCGGCCTGACCCAGATGGACCGCGGCATGGACGAGGCGGCGCGCATGACCGGCGCCGGTTTCGGCTTTCGCCTGCGCACGGTGATCGGGCCGCTGACCCTGCCGCTCACGGCGGCCGGCGGCATCCTGGTGTTCCTGACCGCCTTCAACGAACTGACCGTCTCGGCCTTGCTCTGGTCCAGCGGGTCGGAAACGCTGGGCGTCGTGCTCTACAATCTGGACGAGAGCGGCAACCACATCCAGGCGGCGGCGATTGCCGTCATAGCGATCGTCGTCATCGTCGCGCTGATGTTCGCAGCGCATTTCGCCGGGCGCAGATTGCCGGCCGGCGTGCTGCCCTGGCGGGACTGAGCGCGCCTGACCGCCCGGGCCGTCAGGCAGCGCCGACCGGCGTGACCGATTCGACGGCGACCCGGACCGTATCGCCGGCGCCGGGCGGCCGGTCGCCGCAAGCGAGGTGCAGAACCGCCCCGGCCGCGGCAACGGGCGCCAGATCGACCAGCCAGTGACTGCCGCGGTAGGTGGTCCGCAGGACCCGCGCTTCGATGGCGCCGTCCGGGGCGATCCGGCAACGGTCGGGCCGGACGCACACCGTCGCGACGTCGCCCGCCCCTGTGCCCGACACCGGAAGCGGGATTTCCTGCCCGAACAGATCGGCGACGGCGGCGTTGCCGTTCCGGCGCAACACCGGAACCTCCAGCACCGCGCCTTCGCCGATGAACCGGGCGACCGTTTCGTCCGCCGGCCGGCTGTAAATCCTCTCCGGGCTGTCTATCTGCGCGAACCGGCCGTCGAACATGACGGCGATGCGGTCGGCCAGCGCCATCGCCTCGGCCTGGTCGTGGGTGACGTAGATCATGGTCGCGCCGGTTTCGCGATGGAAGGCGCCGAACACGTCCATCATTGCAACGCGCAGATGGGCATCGAGATTGGCCAGCGGTTCGTCCAGAACGACGATCTCGGGCTCCATGACCAGACAACGGGCGAGCGCGACCCGCTGGCGCTGACCGCCCGAGAGTTCGGCCGGCTGGCGTTCGCCGAAGCCGGTAAGGCCGACCGTCTCCAGCGCCTGCTTGACGGCCGCATCGCGATCCGGGCGGTTCATTTTCGCGACCCGCAACGGATAACCGACATTGCCGGCCACGGTCAGGTGCGGCCACAGGGCGTAGGACTGGAACACCACGCCGACGCGGCGTCTTTCGGCCGGGAGATGGATAGCGGCGTCGGCGTCCGACCAGATCGTATCCCCGTGGACGATCCGGCCTGCCGTCGCGGTCTCAAACCCGGCGATCAGACGCAAGATCGTCGTCTTGCCGCAACCGGACGGGCCCAACAGGGCGAGGAAGCAGCCTTGCGGTGCGTCCAGCGAAATGGAGTCGACCGCAACCGTCGCGTCGAAGGTTTTCCGTATCCGGGTCAGCGTGAGGTCGGCCATGTCGGCCTGTGGCTGCGCGGTACCCCTTTATTCCGAGCCGTTGTAGGTCTCGACGACCTGGTCGGCCATCCGGCCGGTCAGCTCCTGGAGATGGTCGAAGGCGTATTCGAACGTGCCGACGCCCTGGGTGAGCGAGCGCAGCTCGATAATCAGGTCCTGCAATTCGGCCTGGGGCAGCTTGGCGCTGATCTCGTCCCAGTTGTTCCAGCCCGCCTTCGAATCGAAGCCCAGGATCTGGCCGCGCCGGCCGCTGATCAGGCCCTGGATGTTCGATGTGAAGTGCGACGGCGCCGAGATCTTCACATCGTAGATCGGCTCCAGAAGCACCGGCCGCGCCTTCGGCATGCCTTCGCGCATGGCGAGCGATCCGGCGGTCTTGAAGGCCTGGTCGGAGCTATCGACCGAATGATACTGGCCGTCGGTCAGCGTCACCGAAACGTCGACCACCGGAAAGCCGAGCGGCCCGGACGACAAATACTCCTTCACCCCGGCTTCGACCGCCGGAATGTACTGGCGCGGCACCCGGCCGCCGACGATCGTGTTCTGGAACTCGAAGCCGGCGCCGCGCGGCAGCGGCTTGATATCGACATGCACGTCGCCGAACTGGCCGTGCCCGCCCGACTGTTTCTTGTGCCGTGCGTGCTGGGACACCGACTGCTTGATCGTCTCCTTGTAGGCGACCTTCGGCCGCCGGCTCGCCACCGTCAGATTGTATTTGCTCTTGAGCCGGTCGATCGCGACCTTGAGATGGATCTCGCCCTGGCCGGCCAGCACCAGCTCGCGGGTGTCCTGGTTGTGTTCGAGGATGAGCGAGGTGTCTTCCTCGGCCATCCGGCCCATGGCGCCGGTCAGCTTGACCTCGTCCTCGCGCTTTTCCGCCTCGACGGCGAGCGCGAACAGCGGCATTGCCGGCGCGGGCCACAGAGTGTCCAGCGCATCGCCGCCCTCGATCGGCGTCGCCCCGGTCTTCACCGGCTCCATCCGGCCCAGGGCCACGACATCGCCCTTGCCGGCCTTCGCGACCTTTTCCTGATCGTAGCCGTTCAGCCGGTTCATGCCGCCGACCCGGGTGCCGCTCAGGACCATGCCGTCCTTGATTTCGCCGCCGAGGACGCGGGCGATGGAGAGCTTGCCCGTGTGCGGCATGTAGAGCGTCTTGAAGACGGTTGCGCCGTTGCCGTTCCACTCGCCCAGTTCCAGCCGGTCCCGGACCGCATCGACGCCGGGCGTTTCGTGACGCAGCATTTTCAGCAACCGCCGGATTCCGGCATCGTTCTGGGCCGAGCCGATGAACACGGGCACGAGGCTGTCCGCCTGCAGCGTGGCGGTGAGATAGCCGTAGACCTCTTCCTTGGGCGGCACGGCGTCTTCCAGCAATTGCTCCAGCAGGCCGTCGTCGAAGTCGGCCAGGGACTCGAGCATTTCCTGCCGGGCCAGCGCGCCCTCGTCCGCCGTGTCCGACGGAATCTGGATCAGCTTCGAGGCCTTGCCCGGCTGGTATTCGTAGGCGCGCTCGCTCGCCAGATCGACATAGCCGGTGATCGCCTCGCCATCCAAAATCGGAACGTGGCGAAGCACCAGCGGCTTGTCCGAGGCGCTTTGCAGCGCTTCCATCATTTCAGGAACGCTCGTACCCGCCAGATGGTCGATCTTGTTGAGGAACAGGCAGTGCGGGACGTCGTGATCGTCCAGGAATTTCAGGACCGGCGCGGTCATCATCGCCTTGTCGACCGACGGTTCGCACACCACGACGGCAATGTCGGCGACCATCAGCGCGTGGCGCGTATCCTGCTGGAATTCCACCGAACCGGGACAGTCCAGCACCGTCCAGTGGTCGCCGAGATAGTCGAAATTCGCAACATTGAGCTCAGTGCTCATTTCCCGGTCACGGGATTCGGGCGAGGCGTCGCCGACCGTATTGCCCGCCGGCACGCTGCCCTTGCGCTGGATTTTGCCGGCCGCCGCCAGCATGGCTTCCATCAGGCTTGTCTTCCCGCTCAGATACGGTCCGACAAGCGCCACACATCTCGGGTCGGTGGTTCCGGCCATGGCGTTGCATCTCCCTGGGTCTGTTCTTGCCATTCAGGACGATGCGCGGCGCTGCTTTCGGGTCAGGCCGTCCAGCCGGTAGGCGCCATAACGTGCCCTGTTTCTTGCGGGCGCAAGGTTACAAGACCGAAATTGCGAAGCAAGCCTTTTGCCGCGGGCTGCGGTGGGCGGCGCTTCAGAGGGCCAGCAGCAACACGGCGGCGGCCAGCGCGGCGACGGCCGCCCATATCGGCCACAGCCGGTCGGCCGCGGGCGGCGGCGGTTCTGCCGGCCGGTGTGCGCGCTCCAGGGCAAGATCCAGATTGCGCATCGCGGCCGGCAGGCGTTCGGCGGCCTCCGCCAGCGCGCGCAACTGCTCCATAACACGGGCCTGGGGGCCGCGGTGCTCGCGCATCCAGGCCTCGATCAGCGGCCGGGCGAGGGTCCACATGTTGATGTCCGGGTTGAGCGTGCGGCCGACGCCCTCGGTCACCAGCATCGTCTTCTGCAGCAGAAGCAGCTGCGGCTGCGTCTCCATCTCGAAGCGTTCGGTGACCTGGAACAGCAGGCCGAGCAGCCGGGCGATCGAGATGCCGTGCAGGGGCCGGTCGAAGATCGGCTCGGCGATCGCGCGCAGCGCCAGCGCAAACGCCGCGCGCGACTGGTGCGGCGGAATATAGCCGGCGCGAAAATGGACGTCGGCGACCGCCTTGTAGTCGCGGCTCAGGAAGCCCATCAGCATGTCGGCGAGGTAGTAGCGGGTCTCGCGGTCGAGCCGGCCCATGATGCCGAAATCGACGGCGACGATCCGGCCGTCGGCATCCACGAAGGCGTTGCCGGGATGCTGGTCGGCATGGAAGAAGCCGTCGCGGAACACCTGGTTGAAGAACACAGCGGCCGCGTTGCCGAGAATTTCGGTCGGATCGTGGCCGGCCTCGATCAGCCGCTCGCGCTGGTCGACCGGAATGCCCTGGATCCGCTCCAGGGTGAGCACCCGGCGGCCGGTGCGCTCCCAGTCCACGTCCGGCGTGCGGAACGTCGGGTCGTCGTCGAAATTCTCCGCCAGCTCCCGGGCGGCGGCGGCCTCCATGCGCAGGTCCATTTCCACCCGGGTCGAATCGGCGAAGGTCTTCACCACCTCGACCGGCCTGAGCCGGCGCAGGTCGGGCCGCAGCCGGTCGATCAGCCCGGCGATCCAGTAGAACAGGTCCAGATCCCGCGCGAAGGCGGCCTCGATCTCAGGGCGCAGCACCTTGACGGCAACCTCCCGCCCTTCGGCCGTGACGGCGAAATGAACCTGGGCGATGGACGCGGCGGCGGCGGCTTTGTCGTCGAACTGCCGGAACAGGTCGCCGACCGGCCGGCCCAGTTCTTCCTCGATCGTGCGCCGGGCTGCGGTCCCGTCGAAGGGCGGCAGCCGGTCCTGCAAGGCCGCCAGATCGCCCGCCACCTGTTCGCCCAGCAGGTCGGGCCGGGTCGACAGCATCTGGCCCAGCTTGATGAAGGTCGGCCCCAGGCGCTGCAGCGCCAGCGCCAGCCTCTCGCCCGGCCGGCCCGCGAACTGCCGCTTGCGGAATCGGCGGCCGATCCACAGCGCGAACGGCGCGATGTGCAACCGCTCCAGCGGGAACAGCGCATCGTGCCGCGCCAGCGTGGCGGCGATGGCGATCAGCCGGGCGACGTTGCGGACGGAGCGGAACATCGGGTTCGCCGGCGCCTCACAGCCGCCAGCCGGAATGGATCGCGACGATGCCGCCGCTGAGGTCGCGCCAGCTCACCTGCCCGAACCCGGCCTCGCGCATCATGTCAGCCAGTTCGGCTTGCGGCGGAAAGCGGCGGATGCTTTCCACCAGGTAGCGGTAGGCCTCGCCGTCCCCGGCCACGATCTCGCCGATGCGCGGCAGCACGGCGAAGGAATAGCGATCGTAGAGTTCTCCCAGCAACGGCACGGAAACCGCGCTGAATTCCAGGCACAGGAACCGCCCGCCCGGCCGCAATACCCGGCAAATGTCGGCGAGCGCCGCGGGTTTGTCCGTCACGTTGCGCAGGCCGAACGCAATGGTGGCGGCATCGACGCTCCGGTCCGGCAAGGGCAGCCGCTCGGCGTCGCCGCACAGCCACTCGATGCCGTCGAGCATTCCCCGGTCGATGCCGCGGTCCCGCCCCTGAGCAACCATGGCGGGGTTGATATCGCACACGATGGCAGGCCCGCCGCCCCTGCGCCGCCACAGGAAGGCGATGTCGCCGGTGCCGCCGGCAACGTCGAGCAGGGTGCGGTCGATCGACGGGCGCAGCATCGCGATACATTCGCGCTTCCACAGCCGGTGCAGGCCGCCGGACATCAGGTCGTTCATCAGGTCGTAGCGCGCCGCGACGCTGTCGAACACGTCGCGCACCAGATGCTGCTTCTCGTCCGCCGCCACGGTGCGGAAGCCGAAATCGGCGGTCTCGCTGCTGTCTGCCCGGTCTGTCATGTCCGACAGGTAAGCGCGCCGCAGCAGCCCTGCCAACCGACTTGATATCGCATGGGGCGCCGCATGGCCGACCGCGAGCCCCTGCCGCAAGGGCTGCGTCACGGGCGAAGCTGGCCATTTCAGCGGGCCGGCGTATGGTGCCGCCATGACGAACGAACCCGCCACGCCGACCGCCCTTTCACCGAATACCGGACGCCTCGCCGGGGCGACCGCGCTGATCACCGGCGCCAGCCGCGGCATCGGCCGGGCGATTGCCGAAGCCTTCGCCCGGGAAGGCGCCGACCTGTTCCTCAGTGCAACGTCGCGCGGAAACCTCGCCGATGTCGAAGCGCAAGTCGCGGCGGCCGGGCGCCGGGTCGCGGCCGGCGCCGTTGACGTTTCCGACGAAACGGGTGTCGAGGCCCTGTTCGCCGCCGCGGTCGACGCCTTCGGGGGGGTCGACATCGTGGTCAACAATGCCGGCGTCTACACCGGCAAGCCGTTTACCGAATACACGGCAGCCGAGTTCGACCGGGTCATGCGGGTCAACGCCTACGGCACCTTCCACGTCATGCAGCAGGCATTGCGCCACATGCAGGGCCGGGGCCGCGGCAAGATCGTCAACATCGCCTCGACCGCCGGCAAATGGGAAAGCCCGAACCAGGCGGCCTACAACGCCTCCAAGCACGCCGTCGTCGCGCTGACCCGCTGCGCGGCGCTGGAGAACGCCGCGGCCGGAATCCGGGTCAACGCCATCTGCCCCGGCTTCGTCGAGACCGACATGATCGGTGAGTTCGAGGGCCACGCCGAGCGGGCGGGCATGGATTTCGAGGCTTTCAAAGCCGCCATGACGGCCCGGATACCCACGGGCCGCCTGCTCCAGCCGGAAGAGATCGCCCATATCGCGGTCTACCTCGCTTCGCCGGAATCCGACGGCATGACCGGCCAGACCATCTCCATCTCCGGCGGCATGCGGATGGGGTAGGCGCCGCCGCGCTGCGCTGCATTTGCGCCATTGGCGGCGCGCCGGCGCGGTGCTAACTCCCGGCCGGCCCGGCGCCCCGATTTTTCCGCAGCCCTGCCCCAGATGACCGATTCCCCGACCGACATCGCGCAGATCCGCAATTTTGCGATCATCGCCCATATCGACCACGGCAAGTCGACGCTGGCGGACCGGCTGATCCAGCAGACCGGCGGGCTGACCGACCGGGAGATGACGCAGCAGGTCCTCGACAGCATGGACCTGGAGCGCGAGCGCGGCATCACCATCAAGGCCCAGACCGTGCGCCTGAAATGGACCGGGCCGGACGGCAAGGCCTGGTTCCTGAACCTGATGGACACGCCCGGCCATGTCGATTTCTCCTACGAGGTCAGCCGCTCGCTCGCCGCCTGCGAGGGCGCGCTCTTGGTCGTCGACGCCTCCCAGGGCGTCGAGGCGCAGACGCTGGCCAACGTGTATCTGGCGCTCGACGCCGACCTGGAGATCATCCCGGTGCTCAACAAGATCGACCTGCCGGCCGCGGAGCCCGAGCGCGTCCGGCAGCAGATCGAGGATGTCATCGGCCTCGACGCCGCAGGCGCGCTGCCCGTGTCCGCCAAGACCGGCGCCGGCGTCGAAGAGCTGATCGCCGCCCTGGTGGCGCAGGTGCCGCCGCCGCAGGGCGACGCGGACGCGCCGGTCAAGGCGCTGCTGGTGGACAGCTGGTACGACCCCTATCTCGGCGTCATCATCCTGGTTCGGGTGCGCGAGGGAAGGCTGCGCAAGGGCCAGCGCATCCGCATGATGGCGACCGGCGGCGTCTACGAGGCCGACCGGGTCGGCGTCTTCACGCCCAAGCGCGCGCCGATCGATGCGCTCGGCCCCGGCGAGATCGGCTACATCACCGCCGGCATCAAGACGGTGGCGGACTGCAAGGTCGGCGACACGATCACCGAGGACCGGCGCCGCACGGCCGAGCCGCTGCCCGGCTTCCAGCCCAGCCTGCCGGTCGTGTTCTGCGGCATCTTCCCGGTCGATAACGGCGATTTCGAGCATCTGCGCGAATCGCTGGAAAAGCTGGCGCTGAACGATTCGAGCTTCCATGCCGAGCCCGAAACCTCGGCGGCGCTGGGCTACGGATTCCGCTGCGGCTTCCTCGGCCTCTTGCATCTGGAGATCGTGCAGGAGCGCCTTGCCCGCGAGTTCGATCTCGACCTCATCACGACGGCGCCGAGCGTCGTCTACCGGCTCCACATGAACGACGGGTCGGCGCTCGAGCTGCACAACCCGGTCGACATGCCGGATGAGACCCGCATCGCCGCGATCGAGGAGCCGTGGATCCGCGCCACCATCCTGACGCCCGACGACTTTCTCGGCGCCGTGCTCGCCCTGTGCACGGAGCGGCGCGGCGAGCAGATCGACCTGACCTACGCCGGGTCGCGCGCCATGCTGGTCTACCGGCTGCCGCTCAACGAGGTGGTCTACGATTTCTACGACCGGCTGAAATCCGTCACCCGCGGCTATGCCAGCTTCGACTACCGGATGGACGGCTATCGCGAGGGCGACCTGGTCAAGGTGCAGATCCTGGTCAACGCCGAGCCGGTCGATGCGCTCTCGATGATCGTGCCGCGCCCGTCGGCCGAACAGCGCGGCCGGGCGATCTGCGGCCGGCTCAAGGAGCTGATCCCGCGCCAGCTCTTCAAGATCCCGATCCAGGCGGCGATCGGCGGCAAGGTGATCGCGCGGGAGACCATCTCCGCCCTGCGCAAGGACGTCACCGCCAAATGCTATGGCGGCGACGTCACCCGCAAACGCAAGCTGCTGGAGAAGCAGAAGGCCGGCAAGAAGAAGATGCGCCAGTTCGGCAAGGTCGACATCCCCCAGAGCGCCTTCATCGAAGCGCTCAGGATGGGGGAGGATTGAGTAAAAAACTTTCCTTAGCGCGATCCTAGCGAATGGTTCCGCCCGGCTCCGGGTCCGCCAGGCGGCATCCCGGCCGCCGCCTAGTCGCGCGGGCGGGAGATCATCCAGAGCAGGACGCCCGGCACGAGAAAGACGGCGTAGGCCGCGGCGCCCCAGAAATAGGGGATGAGGAACGACTGTTGGATATCGGCGCCGAAAGTCTGCTCGAGGAAATGGTTGGCGCCGAGCTGGGAGGACTGGTCGATCGAAAACCAGAGTTGGGCGAAGACCACGGGCTCGAAGGCGCCGGTCTTGAGCAGTTCGACCGCGGCATGGCCGAAGATCCCGATCCCGGCCAGAAGCAGCAGCCAGGCGAGTATGCGGAAAACGATCATTGCGCCTCGCTGAAAGTGCCGGCATTGCGAACCCGCCGGTTTGCTAGCAGGTTCGGCCGCCCTGCGCCAGTACGGGCCGCCAGTACGGGCCGCCAGTACGGGCCGGCCGGCGGGGCTTGGCGCGCCGGGGGCCGGTTGCTACATATCGGGCCAAGCGGATGGGTGGCCGAGCGGTCGAAGGCGCACGCCTGGAAAGTGTGTATACGGTGATCCCGTATCGTGGGTTCGAATCCCACCCCATCCGCCAAAACCGTATCGGCCGGAATTCTGCAATATTTCAGGCGCGGCAGCCGGTTGTTCCGGCAGGTTCGGCGGACGACCCGATTTCTTCCGAACGGATGCAGGGCTGACGGCCGGGAAGGCAAGACCGGCGCGGAATCGCGCCCGATCGGGCCGGAAATGCTCCGTTTTAGGTGTTTTCGGTGGCGTCTTCGCTTGACAGCGTTGTCCGGTCGCGCCGTAATGCGTGCCACACCGTACGGCGCAGACGCACCTTTTCCCGTCTGCCAAGCACCGAAACAGACCGGTTTTCGGCGCCGATTTGGACGCCGGGCTCAATACGGTGAACCGACAGGAAACGAACCCGTGATGATTCTCCACGATTTTGGCCGGCGCGGTTCCCGGGTGCGTCACCCGGCAGCCTTCGGCCTTGTCGCCGCTGGATTCCTCGCGCTCATTCCAACAGACGCGTACGCGGCCCTGAACGACGAAACGCAGTTCGTCCTCAACAGCTTCTCGTTCCTGATCTGGGGCGCGCTGGTGATGTGGATGTGCGCCGGTTTCACCATGCTCGAATCGGGCTCGGTGCGGACCAAGAACGCGTCGGTGATCTGCCTCAAGAATATCGGCCTCTACGCCATCGCCGGGCTGATGTTCTATTTCGTCGGCTACAACATCATGTATGTCGGCGTGCCCGAGGGCGGCTGGTTCGGCAGCCTCTCGCTGTTCTACGGCACCACGGCCGACGAGGTGACGCTGCTGACCAGCGAGGACGCGGCGGCCAAGGCGGCGGCCGCCGCCGCCGTGGTCGAGAACGGCTATTCGACGATGTCCGACTGGTTCTTCCAGATGGTGTTCGTCGCCACGACCGCATCGATCGTCTCCGGCGCCCTGGCCGAGCGGGTCAAGCTGTGGTCCTTCTTCGCCTTCATCACCCTGCTCACCGCGGTCGTCTACCCGATCGTCGGCGCCTGGACCTGGGGCGGCGGCTGGCTCTCGGCCATGGGCTTCAAGGATTTCGCCGGATCGACCATCGTCCATTCGACAGGCGGCTGGGCCGCGCTGGCCGGCGCCCTCGTGGTCGGTGCGCGCAAGGGCAAGTTCCGGCAGGACGGCAGCGTCAAGGCGACGCCGCCGTCGAACGTGCCGGCGGTCACGCTGGGCGTTTTCATCCTGTGGCTCGGCTGGTTCGGCTTCAACGGCGGATCGCAACTGGCGCTCGGCGGCGCGGCCGATGCCGTGGCGCTCAGCAATATCCTGGCCAACACCAATCTCGCCGCCGGGGCGGGCGTTATGGCGGCCATCGCCCTGTCGCGGCCCCTGCTGGGTCGCGTCGACCTGCTGGCGAGCCTGAACGGCGCGATCGGCGGCCTGGTCTCGATCACCGCGGCGCCGGATATCGCCGAGCACTATTGGGCCGTCGTTATCGGCGGAGTCGGCGGCGTGATCGTCGTGGTCGGCCTGAGGGTTCTCGAACGGCTGAAAATCGACGATGTCGTAGGCGCCGTGCCGGCCCATCTGTTTGCCGGCATCTGGGGCACGCTCGCCGTGTCCATTGCGGGCGGAGGCGATCTGCTAGTACAACTGATCGGCGTTGCGGCCATCGGCGCTTTCGTTTTCGCCACCTCATGGGCTATATGGTCGGTGCTTAAGTTGACAATCGGCGTGCGCATCGCGCCTGCGGCCGAGGATCTGGGTCAGGACGTGGTGGAACTGGGGATCGAAGCCTATCCGGAATTCGTCCTCCTACCGGAAAGCGACGATTGAGAGTTGGACGAACTGTCCCGGCGAAATAGATTGGCTTCCGTCTGCCGCCGGACGAAGCGGGTGTGCGGCGCAACAGGCGTTTTGCGGAGGGTAAACGATGGTGAATGTAACGACCGAACGGATTGACGACATTCTGTCCGCCGATGTCGAAGGACGCATCGACGGCTCCAATGTCGTCCAGTTCGAGGAGGCGGTCAGGACCGCCATCGAAGACAGCGATCGCGCTGTGATTATGAATTTCGAGAAGCTGGTTTACATCAGCAGTGCGGGCCTGCGCGCCATTCTGCTGACGGCCAAGTCCCTCCAGAACCGCGACGCCAAATTGTTGCTGTGCTCCCTCTCCGACCGGATCCGCGAGGTTTTCGAGATCAGCGGCTTCGACAAGATCCTGCCGATCCACCCGTCGAAGGACGAAGCGCTCGCCTCGCTGGACCGCTGACGTCGGCCGCGCCGCTCGCGCCCGATATCCGATTCAACGCGCGATGAGGTTATTCCGAACAGAAGATTGACATCGCAATTTCCGGTGGTCGGTGAACGGCAATCCCGCAGCCGCCGGCAATCCATGCGGCGGCCAGCGCACTTGCTTGAACGAGCCCGCCTCCGACAATTCTTGCGCGGGCCGTTTCCGAAGCGGGACATCGCACGTCAGATAGCGGGGAGGGCGACATCAAACGGGCAGCCAACAAGATCCTGGTTGTGGACGACGAGCCGGATGTCGAGCGGCTCGTGCGCCAGCGCATGCGCCGCGAGATTCGCAGTGGCCAGTATGAATTCGTCTTTGCCGGCAACGGCATCGAAGCGCTGGAGCAGCTACGCGAGCATCAGGACATCGACATGGTCCTCTCGGACATCAATATGCCCGAGATGGACGGCCTGACGCTGCTCCAGCAAATCCCTTCGGTCGATCCCAACGTGCGTTCCGTCGTCGTCTCGGCATACGGCGACATGAAGAATATCCGCACGGCAATGAACCGCGGCGCCTTCGACTTCGTCACCAAGCCGATCGATTTCGACGATCTGCGGATCACGATCACCCGCACCCTGGAAACCATCGAATTGTGGCGTGCGGCGCTCGAATCCCGCGACAAGCTGGTTGTGCTGGAAAGCGAGCTCAGCCTCGCCAACCGGATGCAGCAGTCGATCCTCCCGACGACCTTTCCCGAAACCGACCAGTATCAGGTCTTCGCCAGCATGGAGGCGGCGCGCGACGTCGGCGGCGATTTCTACGATCTGCTGCCCATGGAGGGCGGCCGAATCGGCCTGGCGGTTGCCGATGTGTCCGGCAAGGGCATTCCGGCGGCGATGTTCATGATGTCGAGCCGCACGTTGCTCAGGGGCGCGGCCATCGGCCAGTCCGACCCTTCCAAGATACTGAGAGAAGTCAACCAGCTGCTGTGCGAGAACAACGACACCGCAATGTTCGTCACGCTGTTTCTGGCCGTTTACGATCCAGCGACCGGCGAACTGGTCTATGCCAACGGCGGGCATAATCCGCCGGTGATATTCCGGTCCGACGGCACCTTCAGCCTGCTGCCGACCACAGACGGGATCGCGCTGGGCATCTTCCCCGACATCTCATTCCGCGAGAATACGATCACGCTGGCCCCGGGCGATACGGCAATCCTTTACAGCGACGGCGTGACCGAGGCGGAAAACGATGCGGGGGAACAGTTCGAACTCGATCGGCTGTACGACGTTTTTGCCGAGGCTCCGCCGGGCGACGCCCGCACCGCCACGATCGACGTCCTGAAAGCCGTCACGGCATTTGCCGACGGCGCACCCCAGTTCGACGACATTACCTGCCTGACATTGTGGCGCGGTGGAGGGCGTGGGTGAGCGCGGAACTGTCCCTGCAGTTGTCGGCAACGCTCGATGACATTGTAAAACTCCACGACGGGCTCGAGGCGTTTGCAAAGCAGGACGGCTGGACCTCGAAACTCGAATTCGAGGTCAAACTGGTCGTCGAGGAATTGTTCACCAATGTCGTCAACTACGGCGAATGCCCCGGCGAAACCGTACAGATCGATTTCAAGTCCGAACCCGACCGGCTGACCATAGAACTGGCCGACGGAGGAAAGCCGTTCGACCCCCTGGTGGAAACCCCGGAGGCCGACACGTCATCGGCCATCGAGGACCGGTCGATCGGCGGCCTCGGCGTCCATCTGGTCCTGACCATGATGGATGAGGTGAGCTATCGCCGGGACGGCCCGTTGAACCGTTTGACCCTGGTCAAGCGGAGAGAGGAATGAGGCGCCTGCCCGGCCGGCGCGCCGCGGCCTTTCTGGCTGCGGCGCTGACGGGATTGGCACCGGGCGCGGCGGCACCCGCGAACGCAGCGGAAAAAGGGGTTTCCGCCGAACGGGTTCTGTTCGGCCAGTCCGCTGCCTTCAGCGGTCCGGCGCGGGATCTGGGCACGAATATGCGACGCGGGATCGAGGCCGCGTTTGCCGAGGTAAACGAAAACGGCGGCGTCCACGGCCGGCGGCTCAAGCTCACGTCGCTCGACGACGCCTACGAGCCGGAAGCGGCGATCGCCAATACCGCCAGGCTGGCAAAGGAAACCGGCGTTTTCGCCCTGATCGGGGCGGTCGGCACGCCGACCTCGCGCTCCGCTGTGCCGGTCGCCGCCGCCGCCGGCGTTCCCTATGTCGCGCCGTTCACCGGCGCCGAATTCCTGCGCGATCCGAAACTCCGGATCGTCGTCAATATGCGCGCCTCCTACTATCAGGAAACCGAAGAAATGGTGGCGCGCCTGATCGGCGACCGCGGCATCAGGCGGATCGCCGTGCTGTATCAGGACGACACTTTCGGCCGGGCGGGCTATCGGGGCGTGCTCCGGGCCCTCAAGAGCCGCAACCTGAAGCCGGTCGGCACAGGCGTGTATCCGCGCAATACCACGGCCGTCAAAACCGCCCTGCTGGATCTGCGCAGCGCCGACCCCGGCGCGGTCGTTCTTGTCGGCGCCTACAAGCCGGTGGCGACGTTTATCGCCTGGGCCCGGCATATCGGCTTCGATCCGGTGTTCATGACCATCTCCTTCGTCGGCAGCAACGCCCTGCGTCGCGAACTGGGCTCGCGCGGCGTCGGCGTCTTCGTCACCCAGGTCGTCCCGTTTCCGACGGCGGACCGGCCGCCCGTCCTCAAGGCCTACCGCCGGGCGCTGGCCAGGCATCCGAAGGGCGGGCAGCCCGGTTTCGTCTCTCTCGAAGGCTATCTGGCCGGGCGCCTCGCGATCGCCGCGCTCCGGGACTGCGGCCTGCAACCGGACCGGGCCTGTTTTCTGGACCGCCTGAGGCGCAAGAAAGAGATTGACCTGGACGGCTTCAAACTGCGCTACGACACGGACGATAACCAGGGATCGGACCGCGTCTTCCTGACCGTCATCGGCAGCGATGGCCGGTATCGCCCGGTCGAGACGCTCCGGGATTCGGCGGCGCAGTGATCCGCTTTCCGAAAAGCCTGTCAACGCAGCTCTATCTCGGGATCGGGGGGGCCGTCTTCTTCACGATTGTCGCCAGCCTGGTCGGCTGGATATCCTTCGACCGCGTCGGCGACATGCAAAGCCGGGTCAACGAAGGCAGCGTGCCCGAAATGGCCGCCGCGTTCGCCGTCGCCCAGCAGAGCGGTACCCTGGTTGCCGCCGCGCCGCGCCTGACCGCCGCCGCCACGCCGGGCGAACTGGCACGGATTGCCGGTAGAATCGCCGAGGACCGAAAGTCATTCGAGGCGCAGCTCAAAGCGCTGACCGGCATCGAAGGCGATGCGTCGCGCTCCCAATCGCTGCGCCGGAGCGGCGAAGCCCTGATGACCAATATCGAGGCGATCGAGGTCTCGATGGCCAAACGCTTCGAACTGGCCGGACAGCGCCAGGCGCGGCTCCGGGAACTGACGGAATTGCGCAGCCGGCTGGTCGGCAACCTGATTCCGCTGATCGACGATCAACTGTTCTACGCCGTGACCGGGTACCGCCGGATCGGCCAGCCGCCGGCGCCGCGGGCCGAACATGCCTCCGAGGCGGCGATCACCCGCTACCGCCGTCTCGCCGAGCTGAGGTCCGACGCGACGACCGGCGTCCAGCTGCTGGCGACCGCACTGAACATTTCCGACGCCTCTTTGCTCGAACCGTTGCGCGAGAGCTTCGAAGCGACTTCCCGCGGGATCAAACGGCGCCTGTCGCGGCTCGACGCCGCTTCGCTGGGCGAGCGGCTCACCGCGCCGTTCGCGCGGCTGATCGGGCTGGGCGAAGGGCCGGGCAATGTGTTCGGGCTGCGCGCCGACGAGCTCGCCCTCGACAGCCGCCAGCGCAACCTTCTGGAGCGCAACCGCAGCCTCGCCGTCGAGCTGGTGGCCGGCGCCGAGGGTCTGGTGCGCGCCGCCAGCACCAGCGTCCAGGAGGCGACGCTCGCCTCGGCCGAGGCGATACTGACAGGGCGCAACCTCCTGCTGCTGATCAGCGCGATCAGCGTCGTCGGCGCGGTGCTGCTGTCCTGGATCTATGTCGGCCGGTTCCTGTCGCGCCGGCTGGGACGCCTGTCCGACCGCATGCGGCGCATGGCCGAGGGCGACCTGGAGGCCGAGGTGGATATCGGCGGACGCGACGAGGTCGGCGAAATGGCCGCTGCGCTCGAAGTCTTTCGCCGCCACGCCCTCGAAGTCCAGCGCCTGAACCTGGTGGAGAAGCTGGCCGAAGAGCTCACGAGCAAGAACGACCAGCTCGAGACGGCGCTCGGCGACCTGGAGAAGGCCCAGGACCAGATCGTCATGCGCGAAAAGCTGGCGGCGCTCGGCGAACTGACCGCCGGGGTGGCCCACGAAATCAAGAACCCGCTGAATTTCATCAAGAATTTCTCCGAAGTCTCGGTTGAGCTTCTGGACGAACTGCTGGAAGAAGTCCGCACCCTCGCCGGCGACCGCAAGGCGGCGGAGAACGGTGACGGGGCCGAGGAGCCGGAAGACGACGACACCGCGGAGGTGATCGAGGAGATTGCCGGCGACCTGACCGGGAACCTCAAGACGATCCACGAACATGGCGAACGGGCGAACAATATCGTTCAGAGCATGCTCCAGATGGGCCGCGGCTCCGGCGAGCGCCGATTGTCCAACATCAACGCGCTGCTCTCGGAACATGCCAAGCTCGCCTATCACAGCGCACGGGCCAGCGATCCGGACTTCAACATCGACCTGCAGGAGGATTTCGACCCCGGCATCGGCGAAATCGAGATCGTTCCCCAGGATCTCAGCCGGGTGTTCCTGAACATGGTGACCAACGCCTGTTATGCGACCCACGAGAAACGCATGGCGTTGAAGGAGGCCGACCCGGACTCCGTCAAGCTGAAAGAAGGGGGCGCGGCTTACGAGCCGCAGTTGCGGCTTACCACCCGTGGCTCCGGGGACAACATCGAGATCCGCATCCGGGACAATGGCAGCGGGATTCCGGACGAACTGGTCGAGAAGATCTTCCACCCCTTCTTCACGACCAAGCCGACCGACCAGGGCACGGGCCTCGGCCTCGCGCTTTCCAGCGACATCGTCCGCCAGCACGGCGGCCACATCCGGGTCGAGACCGAGGCCGGCGAATTCACCGAAATGACTATCGAGCTGCCGAAGGAGTAAGACGGCTTCGGCGCCGGTTCACGCCTCCGGGCTGTCTTCCACCCCGTAGCTGAAATATGCCGCGTCGATATCGTCGTGGAGCCGGCGGCAGGAGTCGCCGATCTCCCGGAGAGTCGCCCGGTTGGTGCTGTCGTCGCCGGGATCGCGGTTCGGCCAATCGTAGTCGATCGTTGCCGCCAGCCGGCCGGCCCGGCGCCCGGCCTCGACAAGAAGCGGACGGCCGGCGGAGACCGCGTCGAGCGCCTCGCAAATCCGGGCCAGGGCGTAGCGGACCGAGTGGGAAAGCAGCGGGTCGGCGACCAGGAAATCGACCACGGCGGCCGGCTCGAACTGCAGCGAATGCAGGCGGCCGTAGGCATCCTGCGCCGCGCAGATCCGCAGCAGGGACAGCCAGTCCGGATCGGTCGCCCGGTCGGCCTGGGATCCACCGGCGGAATAGACGCTGAGCTGGGCGTCGATCAGGCCGGCAAGAAGTTGCGCCCGTTCGACGAAGCGGCCGAGCTGCAGGAAGTGCCAGCCGTCGTCGCGGTACATGGCGCCGTCGGCGATGCCGAAGAATGTCCGGACCGCGTCCTCGGTACGGCGGTAGAATTCGTTCGGGCGGTCTCGCCAGATATCTACGATCTCAATATCCCGGACTTCCAGAAAGGCGAGGTTGAGGCAGGTCCAGAGATCCTCGTCGACCACATTGCGCACCTGGCGGGCGTTCTCCCGCGCGTTGGCAAGGCTGTTGCGGATCGAATCGGGGTTGCCGGGCTCGAAGGTGAGGTCGTCGGCCAGCGTATAGGCGTCGACCAGCATGAATTGCTCATCGTCCAGGTTCGAGCGCAGTTCGCCGCCGACCGGGGCGCGCTGGAGCCCGAGATAAAGCCGCCGCCAGCTCTTGTCGATCTCATCGACCGGCCGGTCCTTCATCGTTTCGAACTGGTCGGCGATCAGACGGCAACCGTGCTGCGCCCGCTCGAGGTAGCGGCCGATCCAGTAGAGACCCTGGGCGCTGCGCGATAGCATGCCGTTACGCCGACAAGACCCAGAGATCCTTGCCGCCGCCGCCCTGGCTCGAATTGACGACGAGCGAACCGGGCGTAAGGGCGACCCGGCAAAAGGCTCCGGGAACCAGGCGGGTCTCCTGCCCGCGCAGCACGAAGGGCCGCAGATCGACATGGCGCGGCGCGGCGCCGTCATCCGTCAGGCACGGCGCACAGGAAAGGTCGAGGGTGGGCTGGGAAATGTAGTTGGACGGATTCTGCCGGATCAGCTCGGCAAAGGCCGTGCGCTCCTCCGGTGTCGCATGAGCCCCGACCAGCATGCCGTAGCCGCCGGAGCCGCCGACCTCCTTGACGACCAGCCGGTCGAGATTGTCGAGCGTAAATTCGAGCCCTTCGGGGTCGCGGCAGAGATGGGTCTCGACGTTGGCGAGCAGCGGTTCCTCGTTAAGGAAATAACGGATCATGTCCGGCACAAAGGCGTAGACGCTCTTGTCGTCGGCCACACCGGTGCCCGGCGCGTTAGCGATGGCGACGTTGCCCAGCCGGTAGGCGTTGAACAGTCCCGGCGTGCCAAGCACCGAATCCGGCCGGAACGCCATCGGATCGAGGAAGTCGTCGTCGATCCGGCGGTAGATCACGTCGACGCGCCGCAGGCCGCCGGTCGTGCGCATGTAGACGAAATCGTTGCGGGCAACCAGATCGCTGCCCTGCACCAGTTCCACGCCCATTTCCCGGGCCAGGAACATGTGCTCGTAAAATGCCGAATTGTAGACGCCGGGAGTGAGCAGGACGATGGTGGGATCGGCATCGCCGCGCGGCGAGAGCTCGGCCAGGGTCTGGCGCAGCAAACGTCCGTAATTCTCGATCCCGCGCACCCGGTGCCGGCGGAACACGTTGCGCAGGCTGGTCTTCACCGCCTGGCGGTTGGCCAGCATGTAGGAGACGCCCGACGGCACGCGCAGATTGTCTTCCAGAACCAGGAAACCGTCATGGGTCCGGACCAGGTCGGTTCCGCAGACCGAGACATAGGCGCCGTGCTGCACCTCCACGCCGCGCATCGCGATCCGGAATTGCGGACAGCCGCGGACCAGATCGGCCGGAACGACCCCGTCGGCAACGATCCGCCCCGGACCGTAGATATCCGCCAGGAACAGGTTCAGCGCTTCGAGCCGCTGGCGCAGGCCGCGCTCCAGGAAATCCCATTCTTCCGCCGCGATCAGCCGCGGGATGATATCGATCGGGATGATCCGCTCCTGCGCCCCTTCCTCGCCATAGACGGAAAAGGTGATGCCCTCGTGCAGGAACGACCGCTCGGCCCGCTCCTGCATGGTCGCAATCTCGTCGCGCGTGGTTTCGCCGAGGGCTTCCCACAGCTCGCGGCAATGGGCGCGCGGCGCGCCGGCAGCGTCGAACATTTCATCGTAGAAAGCGGGGTCCGTCCCGTAGCCGGCGAAGAGTTGGGCCCCTTCCGCCGGATCGCCGGTCCCCGCCTGTTCGACCGGCATCGGCTTCACCTCGTCCGTTGCTGATTTGCCCTGTCGCGCAAGGCCCGCCGCTCAGAGGCCGACAGCGTAAGTCGGCCCTTCGATGTTGGGCAAGCAGGATTTTTCCATCGGCCCCGCCGCCGGTCTCTGTCGGAATAGTGAAGAAACGGCTCGGGCCGGTATCTTGCTTCGCCGCCGCCGGCCATGCGACGATGGCAGGCTTGGCCCAGTTCGGTGTCAACAGCTGGCGCTTCGGACATGTTCCGGCGCCTCCCGTCACTCAGTCCACGGAACGCTGGTCATGGATGAACAACTCAAAAATCCCGATTACCGGCCGCCGATGCGCGAGGCCGTTCCTCTCGGCATCCAGCATGTCCTCGCCATGTTTGCGGGCAACATCACGGTGCCGCTGCTGATCGCCCTGGCCGCGGGGCCGCAGTACATCACCGTACTTGTGCAGATCGCCCTGCTGGCGGCCGGCGTCGCAACGCTGATCCAGACGATCGGCATCGGGCCCGTAGGGTCCCGTCTTCCGATCGTCCAGGGAACCAGCTTTGCCTACGTCGGCATACTGACCGCGGCGATCAAGGGCGGTGCGAGCCTCGCCGCCGTCTTCGGCGCCAGCCTCGTCGGTGGGCTCTTCCAGATTCTTCTCGGATATTTCATTCCGCAGGTCCGCAAGTTCATCCCGGGCCTCGTTTCCGGCGTCGTGGTCATGACGATCGGATTCACCCTGCTGCCGGTCGGCATCAAGTACTCCGCCGGCTGCGGCGCATACCCCGCCGGCTTTTGCAAGAAAGCCGGCTTCGGCGACGTCGGCAACTGGGCGATGGCTCTGTTCGTCATCCTCGCCATTCTCGCGATCCGCAGATACGGCAAGGGAATCTGGTCGACCGCGTCGGTCTTCATCGGAATCGTGATCGGCTACCTGGTGGCGATCCCGTTCGGGATGATGAACCCGCGGAAGGTCGAGGGCATTGCCAAGGCTGACTGGATCGGCCTGCCCGACCAGTGGTTCGGCCTCGAATTCTCTACGCCGACTGCGCTCGGGCTGATCGGCCTCATGGTCATCATGGCGTTCATCACCACGGTCGAGACGGTCGGCGACATCTCCGGCGTGACGGTTGGCGGCGCGGATCGCGAGCCGACCGACAAGGAGCTCAAGGGCGGCATCATGGCAGACGGCCTCGGCTCGGCGATCGTCGCGCTCTTCGGCGGTCTGCCCAACACGTCCTACAGCCAGAATGTCGGCCTGGTCTCCTTCACCCGGGTGATGAGCCGGCATGTGGTGACGGTGGGCGCAGTCTTCCTGATCCTCTGCGGCTTCATCCCGAAACTGGCCGCCGTCATCGGCGCGATGCCCGAGCCGGTGCTCGGCGGCGCTGCGGTGATCATGTTCGGCCTGATCGTCGCCGCCGGCCTCAAGCTGGTGGCGCGGGACGGACTTTCGACCCGCAACATGCTGATCGCGGCGATCTCCCTCGGCCTCGGCATGGGGCTGTGGCAGGTCCAGCAGCTTGCCGGCGCCGCCGGCTTCGGACCGCTGCCGGCCGATGTCCTGCCGGCCTGGTCGTTGCCGCTGTTCGTCTCGGGCATCGTGGTTTCGGGTGTCACGGCGGCGATTCTGAACGCCGTGCTGCCCGAGGAAATCGGGGGCTGACGGGCCGGACCGGCCGGGCCGCCCCGAAGCGCCCTGAAGCGCCCCGGGGTCAGGCGCTGCGCGCGGCGCCTGACCCCTGCTTTCCCGAGCGTTTTTCGGAAGCGAGGCCGCGGGCGACGGCCCCGGCCCCTTTCTGTGCGGCTGCGGAGAGTTCGCGCAGCCACCGGCGATAGGCCAGCGAGACGGCGTCGACCGGCACGGATTGCTCCCCGGCCGGACCCGGGATCTCAGGCGGATCCTGGGCCGCAATCACCGGAAGATCCTCGGCGAGGACCAGATCCTGGAAGTCGAGATGGGGTCGGTCGTCGCCGTCCCGGTCGGCAGTGCGGCAGGTAAACCAGAAACTGCGGCAGGTTCCGGATTCGACCGGCGAGGCGGTCATCCAGAGCTGGCCACGCTCGCCGTCCGGAAAGAAGAATTCGAGATTGACCGTGAACGGCATCCAGATCCGGTAGTCGGTCGGCGCCATCAGGGCGACGTCGGGCAGGTCCATGTCCGGCTCCGGTTCGAAGCGGAACCGGAGCTCGCCACCGACGCGGGCGATATCCGCGATCGGAACCGTCGTGTGCCGGCGGTCGCCGAGCGAGCCGTCATGGACGAAGGGGAAATGCGACAGGTCAACGAAATTTTCCAGCCGGCGCCCGGCCGATGTCGGCCAGGTATAGGGCTCGCCCTCGACGCAGCGGAACGCCTCGTCGCCCCAGGCCGGGCACCCGGGAATGTCGGTGCCGGCCTCCGGATCGAGGCGCAGCCAGACCAGGTCGTAGGCGACGGCGGTCTCGATCTTCCGAAGCCGGAAGCCGGGCGGAATGCGATAATTCGGCATCGAGGGAATTTCGACGCACGCGCCGCCGGCATCGTAGAGCCAGCCGTGATAGGCGCAGCGCAGTCCGCCCGCCTCGACGCAGCCGACCGTCAGCCGCGTCGAGCGATGGATGCACCGGTCGGGAAAGGCCGCCACGGTGCCGAATATCTCGGCGACTGCGATCGGCTCGCCGAGCAGCGTGACCGGGAGTGCCCGCTTGTCGGCGCTGGCGGCGGCAAGCTCCGACAGGGTGCAGACCGGATGCCAGAAATAGCGCCAGGCGCTGTCGTCGAGATAGGCCATCTTCGTTCTCCACCATGAGGCCCCTTGTGCGGGTACGGGCGTTTCCCGGCGCCCTGCCGCCGGCCCGCGCCGCTGCGACCGGTGCGCCCGGCCCGGGACCGCTCCCCGGGAAGGGTAATTCGGCCATCGCAATCCGGACAAGGTTGAATTCTCGCGCGCCGGAACCTTTTCCTTTCCGCGCATTTGCCATGACTCGCAGCGTCTGCGCCGTTACTGTCCGCGCGTTGAGGTTGCTCCCGGCGCAGCGGACCGGTCTTTCGCAATGGCTGTCAAACTCACCGACATTCTGAAAGACGCAAAATCCGGTGACGGTGTCGCCTCCCGCGCCGAAGACTACGACCGGCGCTACGGCGGCGCGGCGCGCGGCGGCCGGGACGAGCGCAAGTCCGACTACAAGGATTTCGAGAATACCTATTACGACCTGGTGACCGACTTCTACGAATACGGCTGGGGCCGGTCGTTCCACTTTGCGCCGCGTATCGAAGGGGAAAGCTTTGCCGCTTCTCTGGCGCGGCACGAGCATTACCTGGCGCACCGCCTCGACCTGCAACCCGGCATGACGGCGGTCGACCTGGGCTGCGGGATCGGCGGTTCGTTACGCGAGATCGCGCGCTTTTCCGGCGCCAGAATCCTCGGCGTCAACAACAACGAGTATCAGTTGAAGCGCGCCGCAAAACTGACCGAGGCGGAATATCTGAGCCATCGGGTCGAATATCTCAAATGCGATTTCATGAATGTCGACGCGCCGGACAACACCTTCGACGCGGTTTACGCCATCGAGGCGACCTGCTGCGCGCCCGACAAGGCCGGCGTCTTCGGCGAGGCGTTCCGCCTCCTCAAGCCCGGCGGCCGTTTCGGCGCCTACGATTTCTGCCTGACAGACCTTTTCGATGCGCAGGATCCCCTGCACCTGAAGCTCAAGGCCGATATGGAGTATGGCGGCGGCCTGCCCGACATCGCCCGGCCGCACGAGATGGACGACGCGATGCGCCGGGTCGGTTTCGACCTGCTGGACGCGCGCGACCTGGCGGCCGACGCGCCGCCCGGCATCCCCTGGTACCAGCCGCTGGTCGGTTCCGGCCTGTCATTCGCCAGCGCCCGCAGTTCGCCCGTGGGCCGCCGGCTGACCCGCGGTTCGCTTTGGCTGCTCGAACGGCTGCGCATCGTGCCGCGCGGCACGGCGCAGGTCGCAGCGTTCCTGAACGTCGCCGGCGAAGCCTTTGCCGAGGCCGGCCGGCTGGGCATTTTCAGCCCGATGTATTTCCTTCTTGGCCGGAAACCGGAGTAGGGCCGGCGGTCCCTCGATACGGCCCCTGCGGGACCTACTCGGGATGAGGGAGGTATTGTTTTCCCTCAAGCTCCAAACTTACCCTCATCCTGAGTAGCCGCGAAGCGGCGTATCGAAGGGCCGGCTGCCGCAACGGCCCCTGCGGGACCTACTCGGGAGGAGGAAGGTATTGTTGTCCCTCAAGCTCCAAACTTGTCCTCACCCTGAGTAGCCGCGAAGCGGCGTATCGAAGGGCCGGCTGCCGCAACGGCCCCTGCGGGACCTACTCGGGAGGAGGGAGGTATTGTTGTCCCTCAAGCTCCAGACTTGCCCTCACCCTGAGTAGCCGCGAAGCGGCGCATCGAAGGGCCGGCTGCCGCAATTCCCTGCCCGATCCATGTCGCCGCTGCCGGGCAACGCGGGTCAGGGCTTCGAGGCGGCCTCCTCGCCCCAGAAGGCCCGGTCGTCGGCGATATTGTCCGGGTGGAACCATGCCGCCGCGATGCGGCCGCCGCGGACTTCGTAGACCGCCAGCTCCCGCCCTTCGATGCGCCGGCCGTCCTTCTCCGCCGACCAGGCGATCAGGGCGGCGACATGGCTCCTGGTTTCGACCGTCGAGACGACGCTGAGCGCAAACGTGCCGCCGGTCGTGCCGAGCGCGCGGCGGATCATGTCGAGCACCGCCTCGCGGCCTCGCAGGTCGCCCATATGGTCGCCGACATCCGGTTCCTGCCAGTCCACGTCGGGCGCGACGTACGCTTCGAGCGCGGACAGGCCGCCGCTGCGCGACGCGGCGCGGCGAGCGTCGTAGAACGCGCGGACGAAGCGGCCGAGCGGGCCGGATGCGGGGTCGATTTCACCGGTCATGGTTGCGCGGTCATGGTTGCGGTCCTGTCGGCGCGGCGGGGATGGGGGCGCGACTATGGTCCGGTTGCACGCCCGCCGTCCATCGGGCAGATGCACGGCGCGCCGGCATGGCGCGCCGCGCCAGTCGCGATGCCAGTCGCGATGCCCGTCCCAATGCCGGTCCCGATGTCCGACCCTGCCTGCTGGAATCCGCCCATGCTTCGCCTGTACGACAACCATCTTTCCGGCAACGGCTACAAGCCGCGCCTGCTGATGGCCCATCTCGGCCTGAGCTACGAGCGGATCGAGCTCGATATCATGACCGGCGAGACCCGGACGCCGGAGTTTCTCGCCCTCAACCCGAACGGGCGCATTCCGCTGCTGGTGCTGGAGGACGGCACGCCGCTCGCCGAATCGAACGCGATCCTGTGCTACCTCGCCGAGGGCTCGCGCTTCCTGCCGGCCGGGCGGCTGGAGCGGGCGCTGACCCTGCAATGGCTGTTCTTCGAGCAATACAGCCACGAGCCCAACATCGCCGTCGCGCGCCACTGGATCCGGCATTCCGACATGACGGACGCCCAGCGCACCCAGCTTCCGGCGAAGCAAGAGGGCGGCCACGCCGCGCTCGCGGTAATGGAGGGGCATCTCGGCGGCGCGGACTGGTTCGGCGGCGACGCCCTGACCGTCGCCGACATCGCCCTCTACGCCTACACCCACGTCGCCCATGAAGGCGGCTTCGACCTCGCCGGCTACCCCGCCGTCACCGCCTGGCTCGCCCGCGTGGCGGCGATGCCGGACCATGTCCCGATGCTGCCGGTAGCGGAGGGAGTTGTGGCGGGTGGCGGGTGAAACAGAGGGCGTCATATCTGCGATTATGCGTTCGCAGCCCACTGCTGCTCCGATGGCCGATGCCGCAAATTCCCCTCAATGCCGCCCCGGACGGAGCGGCCTGCCCCGGACCACGATGCAGGGTGCGGGGGCACAGGCACAGGCCTTTCGGGTCGCCCGCCACCAGTAGGAACTTTGCGCGCCGATCTCAAATTCTCAAAGTTGCCACCCCGGACGGAGCGCAGCGGAGATCCGGGGTCCAGGGACCACAGGAAAGACATTTTCGGGTCGGCCCTGGGCCCCGGAACAAGTCCGGGGCGGCATGGTATTTTTGAACACCGACAAACGAGCGGCCTTTGCAGTTTCCTCAGGCTTCGTCTCGCCGTTGGAGGGAAATTCGACGCTGCATCGTCAAGCATATAAATCCCGGATAGAGCACCGACCGCCCCCTCATATCGCCCGCTCCCGTCCTTTCCAGTATTCCGACCGGATCACGTTCTTCTGGATTTTGCCGATGGCGGTGCGGGGCAGGGTTTCGACGAATTTGACGAAGCGGGGGCGCTTGTAGCGCGGGATCTGGGTCGCCACGAAGTCGATCAGGGCGGCTTCATCGGGCAGCCCCGTGGTATCCCGGGCATCGTCCGGGGCAGCGCCGTCCCACGCCGCGCCGTTCGCCACGACATGGGCGGCCGGCACCTCGCCCCACTTGTCGTCGGGCACACCGAACACGGCGCATTCGCTCACGGCGGGATGGCGGTAGAGCGCGCGCTCGACCTCGGCGGGGAAGATGTTCTCGCCGCCGGAGACGATGACGTCCTTCGAGCGGTCGATCAGATGGAGGAAGCCGTCTTCGTCGATGCGGCCGATGTCGCCGGTCCGGAGCCAGCCGTCGCCGGCGCGCAGGTCCGCCAGCCCCGCCCCGTCGCCGGTATCGCCGCCGATATCGTTGCCGATATAGCCGAGCAGCGTGTGTTCGCCGCGGCTCGCGACCTCGCCGGCCTCCCCCTGCGGCAGGGGCCGGCCCGTCCCGTCGAGCACCGCCATCTCGACGCAGGGCCGCCCGGCGCTCATCGGCTTGGCGCGCGCGAAGGCGGCTGGCCGGTAGGCGAGCGGGCAGCTTTCCGACTGGCCGTAATGCTCGACGATGTCGAGGCCGGGCCAGGCGCCTAGCGCGCGGTCGAGCAGGCCGGACGGCATCGGCGCGCCGCTGATGTTGAGATGGCGCAGGCCGCCGCCGCCCTGCCGCACCCGCGCAGCCGCCGCCGGATCGTCGAGCAGGGCCGTCACCTGGGACGGCACCAGGAAGGCCGCGGTCGCGCCGTCGCGTTCGATGGCGTCGGCGAACAGGTCCGGCGCCCACTTCTCCAGCAGCACGACGGTGAGGCCGCGTCTTATGCCGATCTGGAGCCACATGAACAGGCCGGCGACGTGGAACAATGGCGTGGTGCAGGCCATGACGTCGTCGTCGGCCAGTTCGAAGGCCTGCGCGCCGAGGCAGGAGGCGAGGGTGCGGTTGCGGTGCGAGACCAGCACGCCCTTGGGCGCGCCGGTCGAGCCGCTGGAAAAGGTCACCGAAGCCGGATCGTCGGGCAGGACGGCGACCGGCGGGTCGGCTTCCGGCGCGCCGGCGACGAAAGCGTCCAGCAACTCCGTGCGTTTGCCGCCGCCGATGACGACGACCCGCTTCAGCGTCGGGGAAGCGGCGAGCAGGGCGCACGCCTCGTCCGCCAGGCCGGCATGGACGAACAGCAGTTCCGCGCCGACCCGGGCGAGCATCTCGGCCCGGCCGGCTTCGTTGGCGCGCACCGAGACGTGGGCGAGCGGGCAGCCGGCGCGCGCCGCGCCGAAATGGACCGCCGCGTAGTCGGCGTCGTTCGGCGACAGGATCGCGAGCCAGCGCCCCGGCCGGTCCGGCGTTTTCGCATAGCCTTCGCTGACCAGCGCATTGGCCAGCCGGTCGGCCGCCCGGTCGAGCGTGGCATAGCTGAGCGCCAGCCGTTCGCCGCCGCGATAGCCCACGACCGCCGCCCTGCCGGGATGGCGCATCGCGCTCTCGCGCAGCAGGGCGCCGAAGGTCTGCGGGAAGTCCCCGAATTCTCGTGCCGTCACGGCGCCGCCAGCCGCTGCAGCAGATCGATCAGTTGCGCCCGCTCGGCCGCCGACAGGTTGCGCGCGATCTCCGCCTCGTGGGCGTCGAGCCGCGGCCGGATCGCGCGCAGGAATTCGGCCCCGTCCTCCGACAGCTTCAGCGCGTGGGAGCGCCGGTCGGTCGGCGACGGTTCGCGCCGGATCAGGCCGCGCTTCTCCAGCATGTCGATGATCGACACCAGGGTGGAGCGGTCGATGCCGAGCGCCTTGCCGATCCGGGTCTGGTTGGAGCCCGGGTTGGCCTGGACCAGCAGCAGCACGCCGAGCTGGCCTGGGCTGATGCCGTCGGCGCCCAGATGGGCGGCGAAATTCTGGAACGCGAACACCTCGGCCCGGCGCAGCCGGTAGCCCAGCAGGGCCGCGAGCCGGCCGAGATCGACCGCTTCCCGGCCGGGCGCAGCCGGGCCGGCAGCGGGGTCGTTCAGCGAGTCGGGGGCATTCATGAGGCCGGGGCATAGCATGGATTGTCCGCCGGCCAAACAGTCAGGCCTCAAATAGTTTCGACTCGCTAATATACAGAACGCTGACGCCGGGTCGTGTCTCAGTTTGAAAGAACAGAGTATGCGGCGGCACGAACGCGCTCGCCTCTCCTCGCCCCTCTCCGTCATTTCGACCGAAGCGGCGCAGCCGCGTGGGAAAGAAATCTTTCACGCTCAGCGCTTTCGCCCCAGCACTGCTGGCGAAAGAAATGGGTATCATTTATCTGACTATGCCGCCGGGGCGGCGGCGCGCGGCTGGCGCCGCGCCACCCCCACCCGGTGCGCGCCCAGTGCACTGGGCGCGGACCGACCTCCCCCTCTGAAGAGGGGGAGGTAAAAACAAGCCAGAACAAGAGCTTAACCTCCATTTTCCTTCCCCCTCTTCAGAGGGGGAAGTGGCCCCGGATGAAATCCGGGGTCGATGGGGGTGAGGGTGCGGCGGGCGCTCATTGCCACCGGACTGTCCGCGCCGTCAGCCGGAAGCCCGGCACCGCATAGTCTGGTATATAATACCCAAAGAAATCTCCGCTTCACGGCCCCTTCGACTTTGCTCAGGGCAGGCTGCTTCGCCCCGGATGAATCCGGGGCTCCGGTCGAAATGACGGATAAGGGATCGGCTGCGGCCGACGCTGAAATTTAACCGAGACACTACCCGACGCCGGGTTGACTTGCCGGGAAAGAACATTATATGAACATTCTGCCTGTTCCGGCGATGCCTTGCCTTGCAGGGCCGCCGCCGCTCCGGCCCGGCGGAGGCCCGGTCATGACAAACATGACGGCATTCAGGAGATAATATTCCTTTGTTGATTCATTTTGTACCCAATTTTGCGCCGGGCTGGGCCCGGAACGGCGGGCGCGGACGGCGGCGGCCTGGTTGGAAAGCGGCGCAAAACAACCGCTTCCGGCAAGAGGGCGGACGCTTTCCGCCGGACGGAAACCGGACAGGAGGACCGGTGCGCGGAATTTTTTTCGAAATATAGACCGGTCTGTCCAGTCCAGGCGGGCCCGGGGAGCGGTTTCGGTGTCCGGGGCAGGTCGGGGCAGGCGGCCGGCGTGACAGGATTGGCGGAACGGGCGGAGAGAACCGGACCATGACGAATCATGACATTTCATGACACATCATGACATCCGCAGACGCCTGTCCCGCCGTCCCGTTCGTTATCCCGGGCGTAGCGGGTGGAGGGATTCGGCCCGGTCCGGCGAACGGGATCAGGCCAGGCCGAGCGCGGTGTCGGAGACGAAGGGGTTGGTCTGCCGTTCCTGCCCGAAGGTCGAGGGCGGGCCGTGGCCGGGGATGAAGGCGATGTCGTCGCCGAGCGGGAACAGCTTGTTGCGGATGCTGGCGACCAGCTCGTCGTGGTTGCCCATCGGAAAATCGGACCGCCCGATCGAACCCTGGAACAGCACGTCGCCGACGACCGCAAAGCCGGCATCGCGATGGACGAAGACGACATGGCCGGGTGTGTGGCCGGGGCAGTGGATCACGTCCATCGTGACGTTGCCGAAGCTCACCGTATCGCCGTCTTTCAGCCAGCGGTCCGGCTCGAACGTCCTGGCGCCGGCGAAGCCGAACATCCGGCACTGCTCCTCCATTTGGCCGATCCAGAAGATGTCCGCCTCGTGCGGGCCTTCGACCGGCACCTGCAATCGCTCGGCAAGGTCTTTCGTGCCGCCGGCATGGTCGAGATGGCCGTGGGTGATGAGGATCTTTTCGACCGTGACCGCCTGTTCGGCGATCGCGCTCTCGATCAGCTCCAGGTCGCCGCCCGGATCGGTCACCGCGCCGCGCATCGTCCCGGTGCACCAGAGCAGCGAGCAGTTCTGCTGAAACGGCGTGACCGGAATCATTACCGCCTGGATCGGCGGTTTGGCGGCGGTTTCGGACATGGCGGGAGGGCGGTTAGCGGTCGGGCCCCTGACATGTCGCGCGGCCGGGAGGGGCGCAAGCCCCGATCTGCCGCACGAAGGAGGGGGTCAGGCTGCGCCGGCCGCCCCTTCGCCCGCCGGTTTCAGCCATACCGCCGTGTCGTGGAACGCCACGCCGCCGACCGGCCCGACCGCTTCGGCGGAGACGAGCTGGTTGATGCCCATGCCTTCGCCGGCCGGGTCGCGGTAGCTGTCGGCGGGCCAGATGCCTTCGACGATCACGGTGCCGGGCCGGACGCCGTCGGTCAGCCGCGCCGTCAGCGTCACCGCGCCCCGGCCGTTGCCGACGCGCACACTGTCGCCCTCCGCGATGCCGTGCGCCGCAGCGTCGTCGGCATGGATCAGGACGGTCGGCGTCCCCTCCCGCCGCTGCGAACCGACGGTTTCCGTGAAACTGGAATTCAGGAAGGTCCGGGCCGGCGGCGCCACCATGCGGAACGGCCGGGCGTCGTCGGCCGCCTCGGTGACCGCCCAGTGGTCGGGCAGCGCCGGCATGCCGACATGGTAGGGACCGACGGCGGCCCAGTCCGGCCGGAAATGGAACCTGCCGTCCGCAGTCGGAAAGCCGTTCAGGAAATGCGCGTCGTCGAAGGCGTGGTTGCAGTCGATCCAGCCCTTGGCCGCCGCCGCTTCGGCGCCGCCCTTGCCGGAAGTCTGCAGGGTGGCGTCGATCAATTCCCAGGCGCTCATGCCGAAGGCCGGGCTTTCGGCGCCCAGCCGTTTCGCCAGCCCGCACACGACGTCGTGGTTGCTGCGGGTCTCGGCAAAGGGCTCCAGCACGCGCTTGCCGACGGTGAGCGCCGAATGGCCCCAGCCCATGTAGAAGTCGTCGCATTCGAGGAAGGTGGTCGCCGGCAACACGATATCGGCGTAGCGCGCGGTCGCCGTCATGAACTGCTCGTGGACGCACAGGAACAGGTCGTCCCGCGCCAGGCCGGCGCGGACGGCGCGGCTGTCCGGCGCAACCTCGGCGGAATTGGCGTTCTGGATTAACATCGCCGTGACCGGCGGGCCGCCCTCCAGCGCGCCGGGCTCGCCGGTCAGGACCGGCCCGATGCGCGACTGGTCGAGCGAGCGGATCGCCGGATCGGCAAGATCGAGGCCGTGGGCGAGGTTCAGATCCAGGCCCCAGTCCTCCAGCCGGGCATAGAAGGCGCCGCCGCCCTCCTCCTGCCACGCCCCGGTCAGCGCCGGCAGGCAACTCACGGCGTGCATGGCGACGGCCCCGTTGCGCGACCGGGTAAAGCCAAGGCCGAGGCGCAGGAAGCTCCGCTTCGTCCGGCCGTACAGGCGGGCGAAATCGATAATGTCCTGTTCCGGCAGGCCGGTGATGTCCGCCGCCCGGGCCGGTGTCCGGCTGAGAATGTGGCGCTCGACCTCCGGGTCGAAATCGGTCAGCCGGGCGAGATAGTCGCGGTCCGCCAGCCCTTCGGCCAGGATCACCTGCATCATGGCGAGCGCCAGCGCGCCGTCGGTGCCCGGGCGCAGGATCAGGGCCCAGTCCGCGGCCTGCACCGTCGGCGTGTCGTAGACATCGACCACGACCAGTTCGGCGCCGCGCTCCTTGCGGGCGCGCTGGATGTGGCTCATCAGGTTGACATGGGTGGCGACCGGGTTGCCGCCCCACACGACGACCAGGTCGGATTTCACCGCTTCCGCCGGGTCCGGGCCGGTCAGCATGCCGACGCCGGCCTGCCAGCCGGAGGACGACGGGCCGACGCAGATGGTCGAGCGCTGCTTCGAATAGCGCTTGGCGTTGCGCAGCCGGTCGAGGCCCCAACGGCTCACGATGCCCAGCGTGCCGCCGGAATGATAGGGCCAGACCGTCTCGCTGCCGTGGCGCGCCGCGGCGCGCAGGAACGCTTCGGCGATCTCGTCGAGGGCGTCGTCCCAGGCAATCGGGGCGAACGCGCCCTCGCCCTTCGCCCCGGTCCGGCGCAGCGGGCGGCCCAGACGGTCCGGGTGATGCACCCGCTCGGCATAGCGGGAAACCTTCTCGCAGACCACGCCGGCGGTGTAGGGCAGTTCCTTGTTGCCGCGGATGCGGCCGATGCGCGTCGGCGACAGGCGCTCGACCTCGAGCGCGCAGGCGCTCGGGCAATCGTGGGGGCAGGCGGATCGGACGGTCGCGACCGCCCCGGCGGCCGGCGCCGCTGTCACCCCGGCGGCGGGAAGCGCGGTATCGAGCGGCATGGATTTCCCTTCCTCGCAAGCCTCCTCGGAGGCTGGGTGAAGGCGAGCGTAGGAACCGCAAGCAGGGGCGTCAATAGACCGGCCGTGCCGGCGCGCGCAGGATCAGGCCGCTACGGCGTCCGCGCCGAGCATCGGCAGCACATCCCGGTGCAGCCGCTCGATGGTCTCGCGCTCCCGTTCGGCGCTTATGCTGGTGAAGCGCGCGATGAAGCCGATTTCAGTGAAGCCGAGTTCGCGATAAGCGGCGATCTTTTCTGCCGCCCGTTCGGCAGTCGTCATCAGGCAACGCTCGCGGAACAGCGTAGTCAGGTCTTCGATCCCGGTGCTGCCGGTGAGCGCCGCCTCGCTGGCAGCGAAATCCCGGTTCCAGGTGTCGCCGGCCAGAACCTTGCCGAAGGCGGCGACATGCTCCTGCACCGCCGGCTGGCCGATCGCGACGGCTTCCTCCTCGGTATCGGCGATCACCGTCAGCAGCGCAACCATGGCCTTGCGGCCCTGCGGCCCCTTAACGCCATTCGGGGCGCCGACATCGGGATGGCCGGCGCCGGTCAGCGCGTCGCGATACCAGGCCATCTTCTGCGCCAGGCTTTCCGGGCTCATCGGATACTGGTTCATCATCAGGTTGTAGCCGCGCCGGCCAGCCGCCTCGAAACTGTTGCGGTCGTTCGACGCCGCGACCCAGACCGACGGATGCGGCTGCACCGGCGCCGGCCAGGGCTCGACCCGGTCGAACGACCAGAACCGGCCGGTATGGGCAAAGGGTTCGCCGGCCCAGAATTTCTCGATGACCTCCAGCCCCTCGTACATCTTCTCGGCGCTGTCCTCCCGGGTTACGCCGAAGGCGGCGAACTCGTGCGGCACGAACCCGCGGGAGATGCCGATCTCGGCCCGGCCGCCGGAAAACTGGTCGAGGGAGGCCAGGTCTTCGGCCACCTGCAAGGGGTGGCGCAGGGGCAGCAGCGACACCGCGGTGCCGAGCCGGATCTGCCGGGTCTCGCGGGCGAGCGCGGTGAGATAGAGCGCCGGGTTGGGCACCGCCCCGCCGTAATAGTGAAAATGATGTTCGGTCGTGCGGTAGCAGCGCCAGCCCAGCGCGTCGGCCAGCTTCACCGAAGCGATCAATTCCTCGTAAAACCGGTTCAGCGTCACCGGATAGGCGCTGCGCCAGGTCGGCAGGTGGAACAGGCAGAAGTCCAAGGTTCCGGATTCCCGGGCAAGTCGTTGTCGCCGAACCGCGATCCCCGCCGACCATGCCCGGTGCCGATGCAGCAGGTCAAACGTGTATTTCAGGTCGGTATTTCCCTTGGGCGGCGGCCGCAGCGGCGCTATCGTCGCGAGGAAAGTCATTCCAGGGAGGAGTTTGCCGCATGGTTACGGTGTGGGGCCGCAAGAATTCGCTCAACGTGCAAAAGGCGATCTGGGCGCTCGAGGAAGCGGGCGTGCCGTTCGACCGGATCGACGCCGGGCTCGAGTTCGGCCAACTCGATACGGAGAGCTATGGCCGGCTCAACCCCAACCGCCGCGTTCCGACCCTGATCGACGGCGATACGGTGATCTGGGAATCGAACGCCGTCGTGCGCTATGTCGCCGCCAAATGGAGCGAGGGCGATCTGTGGCCGACCGACCTGGCCGAACGGGCGGCGGCGGACATGTGGATGGACTGGCTCCAGACCACCGTCATCGGGCCGCTGATCCCGGTGTTCGCCGGATTGGTGCGCACGCCGCCGGACCAGCGCGACATGGGGCTGATCGCCGAGAAGGCGAACGAGTGCTGCCACGTCTTCCAGATTCTCGATGCCGCCCTGGCGCACCGGGACTATGTCGCCGGCAGCCGCTTCACCATGGGCGACATCCCGGTCGGCGCGGCGACCTGGCGCTATCTCAACCTGCATATCGAACGGCCCGAACTGCTGCATATCGCGGACTGGATGGATCGGCTCGAGAAGCGTCCGGCCTTCGAGAAGCATGTCATGCTGCCGCTGACCTGAGCGCCGTCGACGCCAACCCGGTTACGCGCCAACCCGGTCAGGAGAGCACGCATGCCGAATTCCTATCCCGACAGCCGCGGCCTCGCGCTGACGGCCGGATCGCCCGAGGCCGCCGAGGCCTGGGACCGCACGGTCCGCAGCTATCTCGGCATGCGGCGCGACACCGGCGACCGCCTCAAGGAAGCCTACGCTGCCGATACCGACATGCCGATGGCGCACTGTCTGCGCGGCTATTTCATGCTGCTGTTCAGCGAGGCGAAGCGCTGGGCCAGCGGGCGCAAGTCGCTGGCGGCGGCGCAACAGGCCGCTGCCGCCCGACCCGTCACCGAGCGCGAAGCCGCGCATATCGCGGCGCTCGATCGCTGGGTCGAAGGCGACATGAAAGGCGCGACCGCGCTGTGGGACGGCATCCTGACCGACCATCCGCACGACCTTCTCGCCATGCGGCTGGCGCACTACACCCATTTCTACAGCGGCGATTCGGCGGCCATGCGCGATTCGATGGCGCGGATCATGCACGCCTGGGACCCGACGGTGCCGGACTATGGCTTCGTCGCCGGTTGCTATGCCTTCGCACTGGAGGAGGACGGCGACTATGCCCGCGCCGAACAGCGCGGCCGGGAAGCCGTCGGGATCAACCCGGACGATCCCTGGGGCACCCATGCCGTCGCCCATGTCATGGAGATGCAAGGCCGGCAGGCCGAGGGCATCGCCTGGCTGTCCGCCCTGGAGCCGCACTGGACCCAGGTCCAGAATTTCCGCTTTCACCTGTGGTGGCACCGCGCGCTGTTTCACATCGAACTCGGCGATTGCGACGCGGTGCTCGACCTCTACGACCGCGGCGTGCGCGAGGAGGAATCGGGCGATTATCTCGACCTGACCAACGCGGTCGCCCTGTTGTGGCGCCTCGAATCGGAAGGCGTCGATGTCGGCGACCGCTGGCAGGAAGTCGCCGGCCACTGCGCCGATCATGCCACCGACCTGCTGCTCGCCTTCGTCGATGCCCACTATGCCATCGCCATTGCCCGGACCGGCGACAGCGCGGCGCTGACGACCCTGCGAGCGGGCATCCGGGAAGCGGCGCAAGCTGACGGAACCCAAGCGGCGGTCTACCGGGATGTCGCGATTCCGGTGTGCGACGCCGGGGCGGCCTACGGCGCCGGCGACTACGGCCGGGCCGCCGACCTGCTGGGCGCTGTGCGCTACGACCTGCGGCGGCTCGGCGGCAGCCACGCCCAGCGCGACCTGTTCGTCCAGATGATGATCGAGGCCAACATCCGGGCCGGCCGCACTGCCCGGGCCAGGGCCCTGATCGCCGAACGCACCGAACGCCGCCCGACCAGCGGCTGGACCCGCCGCCGCTTCGCCGCCCTGTTCGGCGATGCCGACGGCCCGGCCGGGCAGAGGGCGGCGGCTACGGCGTAGGCGACGACAAATGGCGCGCTTGTGTGTCACTCAATGCAAATGCAGAATGCAATGTTCTACATCAGTGAGAGAAACGCGTTGCGATACAAACGGTCTTGGCAATTCTTGTCTCCCGTTTTCTCGACGTGCCTACCTTCCACTACACAATCTGAACCTAACACAATGCGCACCCTAGTCTCCGCCGTGCTATCCGTTTTTACTTTCTACACCTACACGTTTGCGACTCAAGCTGCCGAGCCCACTGAATCGGCCGAAAAATCTGTAGACCTGAGTAAGTGCGCCGGGATCGCCGCACCAATGCAACGTCTCAAGTGTTATGACAAACTATCGGGGCGCTTATCTTCAACAAATGCATCAAAAATACCTACTTCACGTCCTGAGCACTGGCGATCGGTTCAAAAAACTAATCCCATCGACGACACTCCGATAATAACCATTTATACTTACGCAATAGGAGGACAGAATCGATTCGGGAGAAAGTCACAATTGATCTTCCGCTGTCAAAACAATAAGACTGAAGTTTTGATTTTATGGCATGAATTCATAGGATTGGGTCGACATGCATCGAGTCAAAAAGTAGTGATTCGTTTAGACTCGGGAACCGCTCAGAGTCAAAGTTGGTCACACAGCACATCAGGGACGGCCACATTTGCTCATAGACCGATTTCTTTAATCCGAAAATGGACTAAACACACACGCTTGGTTGCACAGACCACCCCCTACAATAGAGGTCCAATAGCAGCTATCTTCAATATTACCGGCTTAAATGAAGCAATAAAGCCCCTAGCAAAGACATGCAACTGGCTCTTAAGTCCATAATAAGATGAACCTAATTGCTTCAGAATAGTTTATTCGACTTCTCTCTATTTTGTAGCTGAAAAGATTAGAAATATCAAAATAATTTTGGTCCAAACACTCGATATATGACCTGTAAAATTTATTCAAATTTCAGATAACATGTCAAAATTATGTATTTTAGTTTTGATAAACTCACTTACCAAAAATAAAATGCGGTCTATCTACACGAATTGTTATTCCATTTCTTCTTCTTATTTTACAAAAAATACGGGATTGAAAAAATCTAGTTTCATAAAGTTATACAGACTTACACTATGATTTCTTGTTTATAATGTCGTCGCAAATTCGCCCAGCGTGCTCGGCCAGAACAGCGTATCGAGCACCAGTTGGCCGAGGCCGCGGTCGGCGCTCAGGAGCAGGACGACGAAGGTGACGGCCGCGCCGAACAGGTAGCAGCGGATCAGCAGCTTCAGCACCCTGCGGGCGCGGAGCCGCGCATCAGCCAATTCGGGCGCCCGCTCTTCGGCGCCGTCATCATCGCTGTTGTGGGGATGTCCGGCCATCGCCCGGCATCATCCGGCAAAGTCGAAGCGTGCCGCAAGCTCCAGATGCGCCGACCAGGTGAACTGGTCGACCGGCCGCAGGCGGGTCAGACGGTAGCCGCTGTCGGTCAGGATACGCGCGTCGCGCATGAAGGTGCCGGGGTCACAGGACACCGCGACGACGACCGGCGCCCGGGACGCCGCGATCTCGACGGCCTGGTCTTTCGCCCCGGCCCGCGGTGGGTCGAAGACCGTGAAATCCGCCCCGGCCAGCTCGGCCGCCGGGACCGGCCTGCGCATCAGGTTGCGCGCCTCGGCCCGCAGCGCCGGGAGGCCGGCCTGCCGCGCCGCTGCGCCAAGGTTGGCGATGGCGGCCTTGTCGATATCGGCGGCGTAGACGGCGCAGCCCCGCTTCGCCAGCGGCAGCGCGAAGGCGCCCGAGCCGCAGAACAGGTCGGCGGCCCGCGCCGCGCCGTCCGCCGCTTCGAGAACGAAACCGGTGAGCGCCGCCCCGCCGTCCGCGGTCGCCTGGGCGAAAGCGCCCGGCGCGAGCGCGACCGGCACGTCGCCATGGACCGCCCGCATCGGCCGGGCTTCGGCCAGCACCTCGGCGCCCTCCTGCTTCGGATGGGCGCGCGCCACCCGGGCCAGGTCTTCGCGGGCCAGCAGGGCGACCAGCGCGTCCCTGCCCGCGCCGCCGAGCCGCGCGGACGTGCGGATCGTCAGGTCGAGGCCGCTGTCGGTCATGGCGACATGGGCGTCGGCCCGGTCGCCGGCCCGCAACGCCGATTCCGCCCAGCCGCGCAAAGGCCCGATCAGCGCCGCGATCTGCGGCAACACCACCGGACAGGCGGCGAGATCGACGACGCGATGGCTGTGGCGCTCGTTGAAGCCGACGATGGCGTCCTCGCGCCGCCGCCGGATGGCGAAGGTTGCGCGCCGCCGGCTGCCGGGCGGGCTGCGGTGCAGCGGCTCGACGACTGCTCCGTCCAGGCCGTTGCGGGCGAGGAGGCCGCGCAACATGTCCATCTTCCACGCGCCGTAGGCGTCCGGCGTCAGATGCTGCAGGGCGCAGCCGCCGCATGCGCCGAAATGGCGGCACGGCGGCTCGCGCCGGTCCGGTCCGGCTTCCAGGAGGTCCAGCAGCCGGCCGCGGAACCGGCCGGGGCCGGTCTCGGTCAGGGCGACCGTCGCGCGGTCGCCGGGCGCGGTGGCCGGGACATGGACGGTCCCGCCCGCCACGGCGGCGACCCCGTCGCCGCGCCGGCCGATGCTCCCGATGGTCACGTCGGCCCGGAAAGCGGTCATGCGCTATCGGCCGCTTCGGCCCGAAAGTCCGCACAGATCAGGAACTCCCGGTTGCCTTCCGGCCCGGTGACGGGGCTTTCCGCGATCCCGCGCACCGTCCATCCGGGTTGCGCGCCCAGCCAGGTCCGCACCTCAAGACAGACCGCTTCATGGACCGCCGGGTCGCGCACCACGCCGCCCTTGCCGACCTGCTCGCGCCCAGCCTGGAATTGCGGCTTGATCAGGGCGATCAGCCAGGCGCCGGGTGCAGCCAGCGCCAGGCCGGCGGGCAGCACGGTCTCCAGCCCGATGAAGCTGGCGTCGCAGACGATGGCGCCGGGCGGATCCGGGACCAGATCGCGGCTCAGATGCCGGGCGTTGGTTTTTTCCAGTACGGTCACGCGCGGATCGTTGCGCAGCTTCCAGGCGAGCTGGCCGTGGCCGACGTCGACGGCGTAGACCTTCGCCGCGCCGTGATGGAGCAGGACATCGGTAAAACCGCCGGTCGAGGCGCCGATATCGAGGCAGGTCCGCCTTGCCGGATCGACGCCGAACCGCGCGATGCCGTGGGCCAGCTTCAAGCCGCCGCGCGAGACCCAGGGATGATCGCGCCCGCGCACCGCCAGCGCACCGTCGTCCGGCACGGCCGCGCCCGGCTTGTCGATCCGCCGCTCGCCGTGGAACACCAGCCCGGCCATAACCAGCGCCTGCGCCTTGTTGCGGGAATCGGCCAGGCCACGATCCACAAGCAACTGGTCCACACGCTTCCTGACGGATTTGGCTGCCGGCCCTGCCATGCGCCATTTTAGCGTCGGACCGGGGCCTCTGGCGAGGGCAGGCGGGACCGGGTCAGCCGGTTGAAGCGGGTGACGAAGAAGGTGCCGGTCGCCGCGAGGCCGAGGGCGAGGCCGATCCAGATTCCGACCGCGCCCCATCCGACAGCGAAACCGAGCGTCCAGCCGACGCCGAACCCAACAATCCAGTAGCCGACGGCGGCGGCCACCATCGGGATCCGCGTATCGTTCAGCCCGCGCAGGGCGCCGGCGCAGATAGCCTGCATGCCATCGACGATCTGGAAGGCGGCGGCGACGTAGAGCAGGCTTGCAGCCAGCGCCAGCACTTCGGCCGAACCGGCCATGCCCCGGTCCAGGAACAGGCCGGCCAGGAAGGCGGGAAACAGCGCGATCAGCAGGCTCATGGCCGACATGAAGGCAATGCCGATTGCGAGCGCAGCAAAACCCGCGCGCCGCATGCCGGACGGATTTCCGCGTCCCATCTCCTGTCCGACCCGGACGGTCGCCGCCTGGCCGATGCCCATCGGCACCATGAAGGTGACGGCGGCGACCTGGATCGCAATGTGGTGGGCGGCGATGGCGGTGGCGTCGATCCATCCCATCATCACCACGGCAAAGGAGAAGACCCCCATCTCGATCAGATAGATGCCGGCGATCGGCAGGCCGATGGCGAAGATCCGCCGGAAGACCGCCCAGTCCGGGCGCCAGAAGCGCATCAGGATGCGATAGTCGCGCAGGTCCCGGCTCCTTGTGCTGAACCACAGCAGACCCAGGAACAGGAAGGTCTGGACGATCGTCGTCGCCAGCCCCGCCCCGGCCAGTTCGAGGCGCGGCGCGCCCAGTTCGCCGAATATCAGCGCATAATCCAGCAGGGCATTGAGCGGCAGGCCGGCCAGCATCATCCACAGCGCCGGCCGCGGCCGGTTGAGCGCCGCGCCGAAACAGCGCAGCACGACGAAGCCGACGATCATCGGCAGGCTCCAGGCGACCGTAGCGAGATATTCCCCGGCGCCACGGACGGCAACGGCCGGCTGGTCCATCCAGTGCAGCACCGGCTCCATCGCCAGCAGAGCGAACAGGCCGGGGACGCTGATCAGCACCGACACCCACAGTCCCTGGCGCGTCACCCGGCGCACCCGGACCGGGACTTCCGCGCCGAAGGCCTGGGCGGCGAGCGGCGCGACTGCCGTAACCAGCCCCATGCCGGTGACGGACCACAGGAAGATCAGCGTGCCGCCAAGAGCCGCGCCGGCCAGTGCCTCCTTGCCCAGCCGCCCGATCATAAGGACGTCGATCGTCGACATGGCGATCTGGCTGAGCTGCATCAGCGCCAGCGGCAAGGCGAGACGGATCGTCTGCCGCGCTTCCACTAACCACACTTCGTGCCGTGGCGCCGTCATGGTGGGCCGGTTCCCGTTCGGATCGGGTTGCAGGGCCGGCCGATATGGGGTCGCTCCCGGCGGGCCTTCAAGGTCTGGCGCCGCAGGGCGTCTGTGCTATGACCCCCACGGGCACCGCCCGCCGCAAGGATAGCTGCTTCAGGCCCCCGACATGTTGAGCGAATCTGCCGCCCGGACCGCCGCCGAACTGCTGCTGAAAGCGCGCGGCGACCATCGCCGGCTGGAGCGCCTGCCGCCGGAGTGCACGCCGGAGAGCGTCGACGACGGCATGGCCATCCAAAACGCGCTGGCCGAGCTCTGGGGCCTGGACGTCGCCGGCTGGAAGGTCGGCGCGGCGAGCCGGGCGGCGATGGAAATGCTCCGCACTGACGAGCCATTTCCCGGCCGGGTTTTCGCGCCCTACCTGCTGCAAAGCCCTGCGACCGTCGCTGCTGCCGCCCTGCACAAATGCGCCGTCGAGTGCGAGTTCGCCTTCCGGCTCGGCCGCGCCCTGCCGCCGCGCGAGGCCGATTACGGGATGGACGATATCCGCGATGCGGTCACCGCCGCCTATCCGGCGATAGAGCTGGTCAACGATTACTGGGTCGACGGGCTGGCGCTCGGCGCCGCCCATTTCGTCGCCGACAACGGCTCGAACGGCGCGCTTGTGCTCGGCGACCCGATCGGCGACTGGCGCGAGCGCGACCTTGCCGCCGCCGCCGTGACCCTGACGGTGGATGGCGAAGTCGCCACCACCGGCAGCGGCGCCAACGTGCTCGGCCATCCTCTGAACACGCTGGTCTGGCTGGCCAACGACCTCTCCCGGCGCGGCATCGGGCTGGAGGAGGGCGCGGTCGTCACGACCGGCTCCATGACCGGCATTACGCCATGCCACACCGGCGCGACGGCCGTGGGCGATTTCGGACCGGCGGGCACGGTCCAGGTGACATTCGAAGAATAGGGCCGCGCCATGACACCCGACACCATCAGACTGGCCGCAAAAACGCTGATCGACGCCCGGAACGAGGCGGTAGCGCTGGAAGATCTGCCCGAAGGCTGTATTCCGGCAACAACCGATGACTGTCGTGCCATTCAGGAGGCCATGGTCGGCCTGTGCGGCTGGCCGCTTGCCGGCTACAAGATCGGCTGCACCACAGCCGCCGCCCAGGAGATGCTGAAAACGGACAGGCCCTTTCCCGGCCGCGTCTTCCGCCCCTTCCTGTTCCGGTCGCCGGCGGTCGTGCCGGCGGGAAGTTTCATCCGGCAGGGCGTTGAAGGAGAATTTGCCTTCGAACTGGCGGCGGACATTCCGGCACGCCAGGATCCCTGGATCCGCGCGGAGGTCGCCGAACGAGTCGCCGGCCTCTTCCCGGCCATTGAGATCATCGACACGCGCTTCACCCGCTTCGCCGAGGCCGGCATTCTCAGGCTGACGGCGGACACCGGCGCGAATGGCGGGCTCGTCCTGGGCGATGCCGTTTCCGATTGGGCGGCGGTCGATCTCGAGGAGGCCGAAATCGTCATGTCCATCAAGGGCGCGGAAACCGGCCGGGGCCGCGGGCGCGACGCGCTGGGCCACCCGCTGGAGGCGCTGGCCTGGCTGGCCAACGATCTCTCCCGCCGCGGCTATGGCTTGCTGGCCGGACAGGTCGTGACGACCGGTACCTGCACCGGCATGCAATATGTCCCGAACGGGGGCACGGCAACGGCCGATTTCGGTATCCTGGGCACGGTCAGCGTAACATTCTCAGCATGACCGCACGCAAGAAGCCCTCCGCGTCTGCCCCATCCGCCCCGGCACGCGCCGACTTGCAGGCGGTCTGGCGCGTGCGGCAGGGGGCGCTCGACAGGGCGCGGCCGGAGGCGACGGCCAAGCGGCACGCGCGCGGGCAGATGACGGCGCGGGAGAGCCTCGCCGCCTTCCTCGATGCCGGCAGCTTCGTCGAATACGGCCGGGTGTCCAAGCCGGCGCGCGAGGACATGGCCGGCGCGGCCGACGGCGTCGTCATGGGCCACGGGCTGGCGGACGGCAAACCGGTCGCCGTCATGGCTTACGACTACACCGTCCATGCCGGCACCCAGAGCTTCACCAACCACCGCAAGACCGACCGGATCTACGCGCTGGCCGCGGCGCAGCGCTGGCCGATGGTGAGCTGGCTGGAGGGCGGCGGCGCCCGGCCCCACGACATGATCGCCTCGACCCGCGGCGATACGCGGACCTTCGTCAACTTCGCGCGCCTGTCCGGCCTGGTGCCGACGATCGGCGTCGTCGCCGGGCGCTGCTTCGCCGGCAATGCCAATCTCGCCGGCATGTGCGATATCCTGATCGCGACCGAGCGGGCGGTGATCGGCATGGCCGGGCCGGCGCTGGTCCAGCAGGCGCTGGGCTACACGCCGACGCCGGAGGAGATCGGCCCGGTCGATGTCCATGTCCGGGCCGGCGCCGTCGATATCCTGTGCAAGGACGATGCGGAAGCCACGGCAATGGCGCGGCGCGCGCTCGGCTTTTTCCAGGGCGCTGCCGAACCGGGCCGCGCGCCGGACGTCGCGAAGCTGCGCGATATCGTGCCGGAAGACCCGATGCAGGGTTACAATGTGCGCCGGGTACTCGACCATCTGTTCGATATCGGCTCGGTCCAAGAGCTGCGGCCGAAATTCGGCGGCGCGGCGCTCACCGCCTTCGCCCGGCTGGAAGGGTTGCCGGTGGGCGTCGTCGCCAGCCAGCCGACCTTTCTCGGCGGCGCCGTCGACAGCCCGACCTCGGACAAGATCGCCCGCTTCATCCAGCTGTGCGACGCCCACGACATCCCGATGGTCATCCTGTGCGACACGCCGGGCCTGATGGTCGGCCCGGAGGTCGAGACGACCGGCCTGGTGCGGCACAGCGCGCGGATTCTGGTCGCGCTCGCCAACGCGACGATCCCGTGCCTCACCGTCGTGATGCGCAAGGCCTACGGCCTCGGCTACTATGTCATGGGTTCGAAGGCGCTGGACCCGGCCTTGCTCGTCGCCTGGCCGACCGCCGAGTTCGGCGGCATGGGACTCGAAGGCGCCGCCCGGATCATCTGGAAGAAGGACTTCGAGGCGATCGAAGACGAGGCCGGGCGCGAGGCCGCGATCCGGGAGAAGACGGCCTGGTGAGCGGGCGCACGCTTTCAGCGGCGATCTGGGGCTGATCGGCTCGGATTAATCGAGGTTTTGGGGAGGGTGCCCCCCGGCGATCTTGCAAGAAGGCCGCCGGAGGGCTTGTCTCGGTGACGGTG